>Ga0070741_10000203_pt1 | contig 224528 bp, 159 predicted proteins | sample Coa_R1_4_FD_66440 | JGI IMG/M metagenome (GOLD analysis project Ga0070741, IMG submission 66440) | Surface soil microbial communities from Centralia Pennsylvania, which are recovering from an underground coalmine fire - Coalmine... | ecosystem: Environmental > Terrestrial > Soil >...
TCTCGCCCTTGCGTTTCTTTGACCAAAGCCCGACCAACGCCCTGGCCACCGGCCAGCAGCAGACCCGCAAGCTGGCCCTCTCGGCCCTGGGCCAGTCCCAGCCCCTGCGGGTGACCCTGGCCTGGACCGATCCGCCGGGCAACCCGGCGGCGGGACTAAAGCTGGTCAATGACCTGGATTTGATCGTGACCAACCTGGACACGGGCGAGGTGTTCTACGGCAACGACATCCCGGCGGGCGGCACCTTCAACGAGGCGGCCGACACCAATGCCGTGAGCCCACCCTATGACGTGGTCAACAATGTGGAAAACGTGTACCTGGCCCCGCCCCTGGGCAGCAACTACACGGTGAGCGTCTCGGCGCGGCGGGTTAATGTCAACGCGCTGACGGCCAACACCACCAACGTGGTGCAGGATTTTGCCCTGGTGATCTCCAGCGGGGAGGGCGGGGCCTTTACCAACGTGTTGAGCGTGGCCGAGCCCACCCTTTTGGCCAGCAACAACGTGCGCGGGCTGGTCACCGTGACCAACGGGCTGCCGCTCTTCAACCAGCGGGTGGGGGCCAATGCGCAGTATTTTGGGACCAACGGCGTGACCAACCAGTGGAACTTTTACGTGTTCACCAACACGGCGGCCCTGACCAATGGCAACTTCACCAACGTGGCCTTTGTGACCTTCCTGCCGCCCGAACTGGGCGTGCCGCGGATGGGCACCCGCCAGGCCGGCAACCCGCCCAACGCCACCCGGGTGGAGGGGGACCTGGACCTGTATGTGTCGGCCAATCCGGCCCTGACCAACCTGGACCCGGCGGCACTGGCCAGTGCGGACAAGTCGCTCACCCGCACCGGCACCGAGAAGGTGCTCTACACCAACTCCAGCCCCGGGCAGGTGTATTACGTGGGGGTCAAGAGCGAGGACCAACAGGGGGTTGAATACGCCCTGGTGGGCGTGGCCACCGACGTGCCCTTTAACCAGCGCGATGGCAACGGCAACGTGGTGCTGACGGTCTTAACCCCGCCCCTGCCGGCGGCCATCCCCGATGGCTCGCCCGCGCTGCCCGGCCACCTGGAGATATTGGCGCTGACGACCCTGCCCGACCCGATCCGCAAGGTGGTGGTGCAAAACACCCTCACGCACCAGAACCTGGGGGACTTGATCGGCACCCTGACCCACGGGCAAAAGGCGGCGGTGCTCAACAACCACCGCTTCTTTGACAACGGGGCCACCAGCCAAACCTTCACCTACGACGACAGCGGGGAGAATGACCCGCAATTTGGGCCCGCGCGGCACACCGACGGGCCCGGGAGCCTGCGCAATTTCGTGGGGGACAAGGCGGTCGACGGAGTGTGGATCCTGAGCCTGGTCGATGACTCCCTCACCCAGACCGGCCGGGTGGATTCACCCCTGACCATCACCATCGTGCCCGAACCCCCCACCAACGCCGTCACCCGCACCATCGCCGGCAACTCGTTCTTCTTTGACTTTGTGGATGTGCCGGCGGACGCGACCAATCTCACAATCTCGGTGAGTATCTCGTCGGCCAGTCCCACGCCGGTGGAACTAATCGTCCGGCGCGGAGACTTTCCCTCGTTGAACGTCTTTGACCAGTCCGCAGTGTTCAATCCGCCGGGAGGATCGCTGTCCATTACGAAATTCGACAGTCCGCCGCTGAACGCCGGGCGCTACTTCTATGGAGTGTACAATCCCAGTCCCAATCCGGTGACGGTGACGATTGTGAGAACTATCCTGCTGGATTTAAATCCGGCGCCACCGTTCCACTTCCTATCCATCGGCAATGAGCCTTTGCTGGACGACGCGGTAACGTACTCGACTAATTTCGTGGGCGCTGACAGCCGGGTGGTGAGCGCCGAGGTGGGCGTGCGCATTGATCATCCGCGGGTGTCGGACCTGGTGCTGACCCTGATCAGTCCGCACGGAACCCGGGTGCTGCTGGCGGAGAACCGCGGCGGGTTGAGCCCGAATGGTTACGGCTCGGGATTCAATATCACCAATTCATTTCCCCAGCAAACCGCGGGCAGCGCTGCCGCCGAAACAAACATCGTCCAAACCGGCGTCAACCAGGGCACGTTGATTATTGATTACCAATTCTTCCAGGTGCCGGACACGATGCACGTTTATTACGACGGCGTGAGAATCTTCGACTCCGGCCTGATCAACGGCAGCGGTAGTTTCACCATTGACTACGGGCCGGGGATTTCAACCAACGTGGTGATCATCATGAACGAAGGCGGCAATCCGACGGCGACGGAGTGGCAGTATACGGTCACCGGAATTACGCGGCAAATCACCTACGCCACTTTCAGCGAGGACACCAACTTCGCCACGATACCAATCAAATTCGCCACTCCGCCATTCGGTTCCACCAGCACAAACTTAGTGCCGGTGACAGTGATGACGAGTAGCTTCGAGGGGGTGCTGGCAGGAACCAATGCTGCTCCGGCAGTGGTGGATGGTTGGAGCGTGGTGGATTCGAACGCGGTTTCGGTGGTGACAGTTCCCGTACTGGCGAACAGCGGCACGAATGTGCTGGCGCTCCACCATGGAAGCATTGTGCGGACCCTGCCCACAGTTGCGGGCCGGACCTATACGCTCACGTTTGCGAGCCATGGCCGCCCGGCTCTGGCTCCTGTGAGCTGGTGGAAGGGCGAAGGGAACATGCTTGATTCCGCCGACGGCAATGATGCCTCCACGGTGACAGGTGGTTTAACCTACGCACCCGGTGTTGTGGGGCAGGCATTCGACACGTCGTTCGGGAAAATTCGCGTTGTTGGCGACCCGGTAAACCTGCAGTTCACGAACAATTTTACCATGGAAAGCTGGATTTATCCGCGGGCCGACAATCCCTCCGGGATACTCTACAAAGCCGATAACCGGCCCGGACTCGACCCTTATGCCATGGTCATGAACCCCCCGTCTTCCGCAGGCTTTTTCGTTACCGACACGAATGGTGTCACGGTGTCTTGCCTCGGTCCGATCCAGTTGAATCAGTGGACGCACGTCGGCTGCACCTACTCGAATGGAATAATGAGTGTTTATTTCAACGGCCTTCTCGGGAACCAGGTCACGACCACGGTCCAGCCATTTGCCGCTTTGGATACGAACCAATCGCCGGGAATTGGCATCGGGAACGTCGGCGACGCGAATTTCAATGCTCCTTTCCAGGGATTAGTTGATGAAATGACGGTCTATGGCCAACCGCTTTCGCAGCTTCAGCTTCAGGACATCTACGCCGCTGGCAGCGCCGGCAAATGTCCATCGACCGGTGGTAGTTGTCTCGTGACGGCTCATGCAATCATCGGCGGGGTTACCAATGACTTCCTGGCCGGCGATGTGTGGGTAACCAATGTGTACAACTTCACGGCGCCCACGAACGGCATGACGTTGCAGATCACGGCGGACGAAGACGGCTTGCTGGTGGATTCCTTCCAACTCGTCGAGAATCCCGGCGCCAGCCCGGTGGATTATTTCCTGCCGGAAGAGTCGCTGGACAAGGTGGTGGGTGAACCGAGCAAGGGCATCTGGCAATTGGAAGTGCTCGATAACCGCGCCGGCCCATTGGGGCCGACGAACCCGCCGACTCTGGTAAGCTGGCAGTTGACGCTGAACGTGGAAACCGTCGTTCCGTTCGCGATTCCCTTGACGCACGCGATCCCGAACACGAACACGGTGGACGCATTCTCAATCACCTATTTCAAGGTGGTCGTGCCGCCCTGGGCAAGTTCGGCGACGAATCTGCTCTACAACGTGAATGGCAATCCGGTCAACCTGCTGTTCAACCAAAATACGGAGCCGACGATTGCCAACGGTATCCAGTTATTTCCCACGATTAACCCGCCCAACGGCAGCGGGACTTTTATTCTGAACACTAATGGATCATCGCCCCCGCTGTTGCCAGGCGAGACTTATTATCTTGGTGTTCAAAATCCAGGGCCGGCCGCGGCGACTTTCACCATCGAGGTGGATTTCAACATCATTACCCTGACCAATCGGATTCCGTACACAAACAGTCTGGCTGCGCTTGGCCAGCCCACTTATTATCAGTATGACGTCTCGTCCAACGCCATTGCGGCGGTCTTTGAAATCCTCAATCCAAGCGGCAACGTGGACCTCGCGGTGCGCAAGGGACCTCCACTACCTACCTTGCTCAGCTCCGATTACAGCAGCTCGAACCCAGGCACGAATAATGAGTCGATTTTTGTGATCACCAACTCCACGCCAGTGCCGCTGACACCCGGGCGTTGGTACTTGGGCGTGTTCAACAATGACGTGAACACCGTGAATTATGCGATCCGCGCGACGGAGATCGGTCCGCCGACGATCATTCCGCTGACGAATGGCGTTCCATTCAACTACACTGCGGCACCCGGGATTTTACCGACGAACTTCTTCAGCTTTGTCATCAACCAGACCAATTCGGCGGCGTTGTTCGAGCTTTACAAGTTGAGCGGGAACGCGGATCTGACGCTCGCGCGCGGGTTCATACCGTTCTCACCTCCGTATCCGTTCAGCAGCACGAACCCGGGCACAAACTCGGAGCAGATTGTCATTCGCACGAACATTCTCGGGACGAACATCAACGACACTTGGTTCCTGGGTGTGCCGAACGCGGCCGCGAGCAACATTACCTACACGATTCGCGCCGTGGTTGCCACCAACGGCATTCTCGTCAGTGGAGTACCCATCACGCTCACTGAAACCCTTCCACCATTGAATTCCACCAATGGACCAACTTTGGTCTGGCCCTCGGTATCGGGCGAGAGTTACGAGGTGCTGGCTACAACCAATCTCCTCGTGCCCGTGACCAACTGGACGGTGCTGACGATAATCACGAATGCGCCATCGCCGTTCACAACATTCACCGACCCCACAAACACCGCCGGATTCCCGTACCTGTTCTATCAGGTGCAACAGATTCCGGTGCCCTGAGGCGGCTGGTGGGGCATGATAATTGTTGGTCGGGGCAGATTTCTCTTTCCTGCCGCCCCGCATCTTTTATCCTCATTCTTAATGCACGTTTTGGTCCTGGCCTTGAACCCTTCAGTCGATGCCGAATGGCGCGTTGATCAAGTGCGGCGGGAGGAAAAAAACGTGATTCAGGCTGAAAGTCGTTGGGCGGGCGGGAAGGGGATCAATGTGGCGCGGTGGCTGCAATTTCTAACCAGCCAAATGTCAGCGGGGCGCGCGCCGGTTTCAACACCCGCTTCAGCGCCCCGCCTGCTGCTTCCGTTGGGCGGCGCGCCGGGGGACGAATTGGCGTTGGGCTTGCGCGCCGAGAAGCTGGCCTTCACCAGCGTCCCGTTGCGGGCTCCCTCTCGCGTCAATGTGATTGTCACGACGGCTCGCGACGGCCAACTTCGCTTTAACCAGCCCGGACCGGAACTATCGCACGGTGAATGGCGCGCCGTTCAGCGTCAGGCCAAAAAATTGCTCGCGAACACTTCCTGCCTCGTGCTTTCGGGCAGCCTGCCTCGCGGCGTTCCCTCCGGCGCTTATGCCCAGCTGATCCATTCCGCCCGTCGCGCTGGTGTGAAAAGCGTGCTGGATTGCGACGGCGAGGCGTTGCGCGCGGCGGTGGCTGCCCGGCCGTTTCTGGTGAAGCCCAACGAACACGAATTGGCTGAATGGGCCGGTCGGGAGTTGAAGTCCGAAAGTGCTCTCATTCGCGCCGGTCGCGCGCTTTCGACTGCGAGCCGGGGCTGGATCTTGATTTCGCGTGGCGCGGAAGGCGCATTGCTTATTAACCAAAGCGACGGCACCGTGTGTAGCGCCCGCCCGCCACGCGTTAAACCTTTGACCACCGTGGGAGCCGGTGACGCTTTGCTTGCGGCAGCCGTGCGGCAAATGGATCGCGGCGCTCCGCCCATCGAATGGCTTCGACACGGGGTCGCCGTCGGCGCCGCCGCCACGCAATGCCGCGCTGGACGGCTCCCGGCGCGAAAGTTGATCCAACGGTTTGTGGGCGAGGTAACCGTCCGGGCAAGTGGCTGAGCGCGCATTTTATGAATGCGCCATCCTCCGATTGAGTGATTGCGGCGGTCGTCAGTTGCCCTACGCTATTCCAGATGGGTCCACGCGACCCGGAGCAGTCCCGTTCGTCTCCGGGACCGGGTCCATGAGCAGTGAAGCACTAAAACTATCGATGCGTGCCGCATTTCATTCAACTCAAACGCTGCTTGGATTGCTTCTATTCAGCGCGTTGGCGCTGCCGGCTTCTTCCACCGAACCGAAAGGTGCGCCCGCCTCTGCGGCCCAGGCCCGGTACGTGATCACTGATTATGGGGCGATGGGTGACGGACAGACCTTGAACACGAAACCAATCCAGGCGGCGATCGACCGTTGCGCGGCTCAGGGTGGCGGCGTTCTCGTGATTCCCAAGGGCACGTTCATCATCGGTTCCATTTTTCTCAAGCAGGGCGTTAATCTGCGTGTCGAAAGCGACGGCGTGCTCAAAGGATCGACCGACACGAACGATTATCCCTGGATCGACACCCGCATCGCGGGGCTGGAAATGAAATGGCCCGCGGCACTCATCAATGCCGACGGTGTGACCGGCCTCGAACTCACGGGGCAGGGGACGATCGATGGCTCAGGGCTGCGCTGGTGGGAGGAATATTGGCGGACGCGGGCGGCAGAGAAGGGCGGCATTGATCCTCATTTCAAAGTGGCGCGACCGCGCCTGGTGCATATCATCCGCTCGCAAAAGATTACCGTGAGCGATTTGCTGCTCAAAGATGCGGCGTTCTGGCATTTGCAATTGACGTACTGCGATGGCGTCGAGATTCACGGCTTGAAAGTTCGCGCACCGCACGAGCCCGTGCATGCGGCCAGCTCGGACGGCATCGACATTGATTCCACTCGCAACGTCCTGATCACAAATTGCGACATTGTTTGCGATGATGATGGCATCTGCCTGAAATCGGGCCGGGACGCAGACGGCTTGCGCGTGAATCGTCCCACTGAAAACGTGGAGATCCGGGATTGTCACGTGGGGTATGCGCACGGAATGGTCGTCATGGGCAGCGAAACTTCCGGCGGCATTCGCCATGTGCGAGTCTCGCACTGTCGGGCGGATGGCGGCTGTTTCTATGTGGCTCGATTCAAGACCCACATGGACCGTGGCGGCGTGGTGGAAGACATTTTGTTTGATGACATTCAAGCCGACAACGTGGTCACGGCGATTGGCTTTGAGATGGACGCGCTCGGAAAGACCTGGTTGCCGGAAGCCTTCCGCATTCCGGTGCCGCCTGAAAAAGGAACACCGGTCATGCGCAACATCACAATCCGAAATCTGAAGGCGACCGGCTGCAAATCGGCTGGGCGAATCGTTGGCCTGCCGGCCAGCCCGTTGCAGAACATCACGCTGGAGAACGTTCAGATTCAGGCTGGCCGCGGGTTCACGTTTAAAGACGCGCGCGACCTGCATTTCACCAACGTGACCTTCAATGACAACCCGGTGGCGCCGCCGAAGCAGGATTAGTTTGCAAATGTGGAGAGATGCCCATAGAGCCAATTCAAGAACCCACGCGCCCGGCGGCTGCCGCCGTTTCTTGAATTTGCCTTTGATCGCGGCGCTTGGCCTGTTCGCGTGTTGCTCCGCTCTTGCTGCGGTTCCGGCTTTTCCCGGCGCCGAGGGCTTTGGCGCAATGGTTACCGGCGGGCGTGGTGGCAGTGTCTATCATGTGACAAATCTAAACGACTCCGGCTCCGGCTCTTTTCGCGAGGCGGTCAGTCAGGGCCATCGCATCGTCGTGTTTGACGTCGGCGGATATATCAATCTTGCATCGGAACTTCACATTGCGAGCGACATCACGATTGCGGGTCAGACCGCGCCCGGCGACGGCGCTGGCATCTACGGCAACTCGGTTTCGTTGAGTCGTTCGCAAAATGTCATCGTGCGTCATCTGCGATTTCGACAGGGGCTCAACTCGGGTGCGAAAAAGAGTGCGCTGAACATCACGGCCGCGAGCCACTTGATGCTGGACCATCTCTCGGTTCAATGGGGCCGCTGGGACACGGTCGATATGGGCGGCACGAACGATACCTTCACTTGCCAGAATTGCATCATTGGCGAAGGCATCGCGCCGCAACGCTTCGGCTGTCTTTGCCAGGTTGATTACGTCACGTTCAGTCATAATCTCTGGATCAACAATCACAGCCGCAACCCCAAATCCAAGGGACACGTGCAATACGTCAACAACGTGGTGTACAACTACGGCATTGGTTTTGTCGGCGGCCATTCCGCGGCCAATCACTACCACGATCTCATCAACAACTATTTCATCAAAGGGCCCTCATCCGGCGCTTCGTTCGCCGGCGAATTCACCGGCACCGATCAGGTCTATCAATCGGGCAACTACGCCGATCTGGACCTCGACGGCCAGCTCAACGGCCGCGCCGTTATCGATTCGGATTTCTCCGGCGCAACCACGGTTCCCATGCCCTTCTTTCACCCGCCCGCGCCGGTTGCGATGGAGGACGCTGTCACGGCGTATAAACGCATCGCTTCAAACGTCGGGGCGTCCTTGCATCGTGACTCGGTGGATAGCCGCCTGATTCGGGAATTGACGTCCCTCGGCAAGCTTGGCCAGGTCATCTCGGATCCCGCTGCAGCGGGCGGTCCGGGAACACTTCAAGGCGGGCGCACGCCTGTGGACACGGATGGCGACGGCATGCCTGATTATTGGGAGTTGGCGACCGGTTCCAATCCTGCGGTTGCCGACGGGAATAATGCTGCTCCCGGGGGCTACACATTGCTGGAAGAGTATTTGAACTGGCTAGCTGAGCCACACAGCACAACACAGAAGAATTCTCCGGTAGAAATTGATCTGCGGGATTACACCGCGGGCTTCAATTCCAACGCCAGTTACTCCGTCTCGGCGGCCACGAACGGCAAGGCCACGCTTCTGGATAATGCCCATGCTGTTCGTTTCGTGCCTGCCAAGGGCTTCATTGGTTGCGCCAGCTTCGTCTTTGTAGTGAACGACGGCAGCCGCATGCAGATGACCATTGGCGTGCTCGTGACACCAGATTTGGCTGCGGGTGTCACGCCCTAAAGATTCGCCATTGCTTGGCTCCGATATCGCTTTTCTGTGGAACTCGCTGCGGCGCTCCTGGTCATTTGCCTGTAACAAGGAGCGGGATTTTCTTATAGTTGGGTTGAATGTCAACCAGTGAATCCGAAGACCTGGCCGACGAGCGGCCACGGCCCCTGTTTGTCACAACCCACTGGTCGGTGGTGCTCGCGGCGAAGGACAAAGCGTCGCCGGATTGCGCCCAGGCACTCGAAACTCTCTGCCGGACCTATTGGTTTCCGCTCTATGCTTTCGTGCGAGGCTCGGGCCAATCGCCCCACGACGCGCAAGACCTGACGCAGACATTTTTCGCCCGGCTGCTGGCTAAAAATTATTTGCGGGTGGTGGCGCCGGAAAAGGGGCGTTTCCGCACCTTCCTGCGCATGGCCTTGAAACGGTTTCTGGCGAACGAATGGGAACGGCTCCGTGCGCAGAAGCGCGGAGGCGATCAGACGCACGTGGCGTTCGATACCGCAATTGCGGAACAGCGTTTTCTCGGGGAGCGCTCAGACGCGTGCGCGCCGGACCTTATCTATGATCGCCGGTGGGCGCTCACTTTGCTGGGCGGTGCAGGGAACCGGTTGGAACAGGAATATGCCGCGGCTGGCAAAGCCGTCGAGTTCCGCCAACTCAAACCGCAGCTCACGGTGGAACGCGGCCAAATTCCTTACGCCGAAATTGCTGCCGGGATGCAGACGACCGAGGGTGCGGCGCGCGTGGCCTTGCATCGTTTGCGCAAGCGTTTTCGCGAAGTGTTTCGCGAGGTGGTCGCCGATACCGTTGCCGCTCCGGAAGACGTCGAATCAGAGATGCGCTATGTGCTGGAGGTCTTGAGTCAGGGATGAAGCGCACGAACGTGACAATCCCTTGTAACAATCCCGTGATGATCCGTATTTAGAGAGTGATGCACGATACCGTTGCCTCCAAATGCCCGCATTGCGGCATGGAAGTGCCCGTCAGTTCCACCGGCGGCGTGTGCCCGCATTGCGCGGCTGATTTCTTGCAAGCCAGCCAGACCGAAATATCGGGCGAGGACGGGAGCAGGCCCACTTTCACCCCACCCACGGCGGCGGAACTTGCGCCACACTTTCCGCAACTCGAAATCCTTGAACTGCTGGGGCGGGGTGGCATGGGCGCGGTTTACAAAGCCCGCCAACCGGCCATTGATCGCGTCATTGCCCTGAAGATTTTGCCGCCCGGCATCGGGAACGATCCCGCCTTCGCGGAACGATTCAGCCGAGAGGCCCGGGCACTGGCCAAACTGAACCACCCCGGCATCGTCACGCTTTACGAGTTCGGGCACACGCCGCGGGGATTGTATTACTTCCTAATGGAGTTTGTGGATGGAGTGAACCTGCGCGAGCTTCTGGAAAGCAAGCCCGTGCCGCCACGGGAGGCATTGGCGATTGTGCCGCAGATATGCGACGCGCTCCAGTTCGCTCACGATCAAGGGATTGTCCACCGCGATATCAAACCGGAAAACATTCTGCTCGACCGGCGGGGGCGCGTTAAAGTTGCCGATTTTGGCCTGGCCAAGTTGATGGGAACTGGGGACGAGCCGGCGGCCGGCGGGACGGCCGCCGGCTCAAGTTCACTCACGGACGCGGGCAAGGTGATGGGCACGCCGCAATATATGGCGCCCGAACAAATGGAACACCCGACGGAAGTAGATCATCGCGCCGACATCTATGCGCTCGGCGTGGTGTTTTACCAGTTGCTCACCGGTGAACTGCCCGACAAGAAACTTCAGCCGCCGTCCAGGAGAGTGCAGATCGACGTGCGCCTGGACGAAGTCGTGTTGCGTGCCTTGGAAAAGAAACCCGAACATCGCTACCAACAGGCCAGCGCATTCAAGACGCAGGTCGAGACGATTTCGGCGGCTTCCGCGAAGCCTGAAAGTCGCAGCCCAGGTTCTGCGTCTCCCTCGTTGACGCGTTTTCAATCACTCACTTTGATCGCAGTAGACATTCTGGTGGGCCTTCTGCTGGCCCTCGTCGGTTGGACCGCCAATGAATCGGGGATGTTCTTCAATGCATTGTACGTTTTCATCATGTTTCTGGTCCCCGTGCGTGTCTTCCTCATTCTTTGGCACGTTTTTCGCGGGACGCTGGAGTATCGCTTGTGGCGGACCCCCCGGGCGCGTGAATTGCGCCCGTATCGGTGGCAGGTTTTGAACGGCTGGATCTTCTGGCTGCTGGCCGCATTGACCTTAAAAACGTGCATTGTTCCAGCGCAATTCAGCACCGATGAATTGACGCTAATCCACGTCATTGTGTGGGGCGGCATCGCGGCAATCATCGTTTTGGGACTGCTGCCGGGCAAACGAATTTTTGTGGCCACGAACCTGGCTTTTATGGCGGGATCAGTTTTTATGGCGGTGCAATTGGCTCGTATCCATTCTCCGGCGCCAAAAGCGGAAGCGGTCGTTCTGGCCGCGCCATTTCGGGGTGAGTGGCTGGTGGTTCAAGGCGGGTGGAGCACGTTGATCAATCATCATTACGGGATAACCGACCAGCGGGATGCGCTCGACATCGAACGTGTGGTAAAAGGAAAAGAACGGACAGGCCCCCAAAATAAGTTGACCTCGTATCCTTCGTGGGGCGAAACCCTCTACGCGCCGGCTGACGGGAAGATCGCGGTGCTGGTGAATGATCTGGATGACAATCCGATCGGGCAGACCGACGAGGAGAATGTGGCGGGCAATCATATTTCCCTGGACATTGGCGGGGGCCGATTCGTGCTGATGGCCCACTTGCAGAAAGGAAGCGCGCTGGTGGCCCCCGGTGACGTTGTCCACGCCGGACAGCCGATTGCGAAGTGTGGCAATTCGGGAAATACAACCGGGCCTCACCTGCATATCCAGGTGCAGAGCGGGCCCCGGATTTTTGTCACGGGTAACACGGTAAGAACATATCCGATACTCTTTCGGGATGTGACTTGCATGCGCGACCAGCGCCCGCGTTCTGACTCGCCATTTTCCGTGCGCCGCAACGACTGCATCATTTGCGAACAAGCTTTGAAGTTAGCGCCGGTGTTTTCCCAAGTCACGAACGCACCAAATCTCAACCCTTGATCTTGCTAAATCGCCCCAGAAGCTGAACCCAAAAACTATTATGAATCCAATAACGTATTCGACTCCCGCAAAGCAATCACGTCCCTTGCGCTGGGCAGCCGTCATCGGCATGGCGCTGCTTTGGTTTTATCCGTGTGCCGCGTGGTGCGCATCGGAAGCAACCGACATTGAAATGAAAGCTAAGGAACTGATTGCAGCACAACTTCGCAAAGCCAAACCGGGCATTGGCATCGTCGTGGGTGTCCTTGATGATAAGGACACTCGAATTATTACCGAGGGCGGTTCTGGCTTCGATGGCGACACCGTGTTTGAAATCGGTTCAATATCCAAGGTGTTCACCAGCACATTATTGGCGGACATGGTTGGACATGGGGAAGTCAAGTTGGACGACCCAATCTCGCAGTATCTTCCGGAGTCGGCTAAAGTTCCGACGCGGAAGGGCAGGGCAATCACTCTGGTGGATTTAGCCACGCATACATCCGGTTTGCCGCGCATGCCGGACAACGCTTCGCCCAAGGATCCGAGCAACCCGTATGCGGACTACACGGTGGAGCAAATGTACGCGTTCCTGTCCGGCTACAGGCTGACGCGGGATATTGGAGAAAAGTACGAGTACTCGAATCTCGGCGGCGGCTTGCTGGGCCATGTGTTGGCGCTGAAAGCAGGCACAAGCTACGAGGCTCTGGTGACCTCACGCATTTGCCGGCCCTTGGGAATGACCGATACCCGGATCACCCTCACCCCGGAAATGACAGCGCGGCTGGCCAAAGGCCATGACGAGGCCGGCAAGCCAGTGGCGAATTGGGATATTCCAACGCTTGCTGGGGCCGGCGCTTTGCGTTCGACGGCGCATGATCTCTTAAAGTTCGTGTCCGCGAACATGGGATTGGTGAAGACGGATCTTCGGACGACACTCGAACTGACGCAGAATCCCCGGCATGAGGCCGGTTCGTCCCTCATGCAGATCGGCCTTGGCTGGCACATCATGAAGAAAACCGCAGGGGATGTGATTTGGCATAATGGCGGCACTGGCGGATATCACTCGTTCATTGGATTCGATAGGAAAGGCCTGCGGGGTGTGGTCGTGCTGGTGAATTCCGACACTGACATTGACAAAATCGGGCTGCAACTCCTCGATCCGAATTCCGGCGCGCCCAGGCAGCGGGTCGCCATCAAGCTTGCGCCGGGAGCTTTTGATTCCTATGTGGGCCAGTACGAATTGGCGCCTGGCGTGACATTGACCATGAGTCGCAAGGGTGAACGCTTGTTCACGCGCATGACCGGGCAATCGTCACTGGAGATATTTCCTGAATCTGAAACCGAGTTCTTTCTGAAGGCCGTCGATGCACAACTCACATTCGAGAAAAATCCCCAAGGCGAGGTGACCAGCGTGGTTCTCCACCAAAACGGTTTTGACCAAGCGGCGAAGAAGATGAAGTAGCTCAAGAAGGTTCAGGCTTCCAACGAGTCGGCGAAGTGGATTTGACACCACGAACGGTTTCCTGTCTGATGCGTGGGAATTTAGAAGTGCAGCCGACCGACCTATGAACTGCTGTCATTACATTCCGCGCCCGTTGGACGGGAAGCCCCAATCACGAACCTCCAAACCCCAGAAAAATTCCAATCACCAAACACCAGGCATTACGAGCGCCATCATGGGTTCTGTTTGGCATTTGAAGCTTGTAGTTTTTCTGGTGGTTGGTGGCTGGTATTTGGCGTTTGCAACCCCGCTCCCCGCGGTTTCCAAGCCGCTGCCCTTGGTCGCAAAATGGGGCCGATTCGAACAGGCGTTTCACAATCCGGGAAATTACACCAACCCGGTGCAGGATGTAGCGTTGAGCGCCGTGTTCACGTCTCCGTTGGGCGAGACGATGACGGTCAACGGTTTTTGGGACGGCGGAAACATCTGGCGGGTGCGCTTTTCACCCGACCAGCCCGGCAAATGGACCTTCAAAACATCCTGCTCGGACCGCACGAACACCGCACTGAACAATGTCACCGGCGAGTTCCTTTGCACCTCGGCTGGCGTGCACTCTCGTTTTGAACTCCACGGCCCCGTGCGTGTGGCGCGGGACGGGAGACATCTCGAGCATCTGGACCGGACGCCGTTTCTCTGGCTCAGTGACACCGTTTGGGGATCGTTGGCCGCCAAACCTGAGGAATGGAACTACTACGCTCAGGTGCGCGCGTATCAGAAATTCAGCGTGGCCCAATGGGCCGCCGCGCCGGGCCGCGATCTCAAGGGCCGCGCGCCGTGGTCCGGCGCCAAAAGAATCTCGATCAATCCCGAGTATTTCAAACAACTGGATGCCCGCGTGGAGCTGCTGAATCGCGCGGGCTTGCTGAGTGCCATCGCGCCGCTCCGGGAAGGCCCGGCTTCCAACCCCGCTGACGCCCTGCCCGAAGATCAGGCGATTCTTTTACTCCGTTATATGGTGGCGCGCTGGGGGGCGAATGACGTTGCCTGGATAATGCCATGCGAAGGCGATGCCCCCGGCCGCAACGAGGAGCGCTGCAAACGAATTGGCCGCGCGGTGTTTGGCGGGGGCTCGCACGCGCCGGTGATCCTGGACCCCGGCGAAACCTACTGGGTGCTGGATGAGTTCCGGCGCGAGCCCTGGGTTGATCTGTTCGGCTACGAGAGCGGGCAGGGCATGACGGAAGACACGATGCAGTGGATGGTCGCCGGGCCGGTGACGCGCGATTGGATGAAGGAGCCGCATCGCCCGATTGTCAATCTCGCGGCGCCATTCGAAAACGAGCGGGCGTCCCAATCGCCACACCGCGCGACCGCGTTCGAAGTCCGGCGCGCGATTTATTGGAGCCTGCTCAACGCCCCTTCCGCCGGCGTCGGCTACGGCAGTTACGGAGTTTGGAATTGGGTGGCTGACAACGCGTTTACCGCCAAACCGGTCAGCTATAATGCCCTGCCCATGTGGCAAAAATGCCTGTTTCTGCCCGCGGCCAAACAAATGGCCGGCGTGGTTGCGGTGTTTGGCGGAATCGATTTCTGGCGGTTGCGACCCGCGCCGGACCTGGTCGCCAGTCAACCCGGCCTGGCTTCGCCCGGGCGTCATGTGGCCGCCGCCCGTACGGAAGCCGGGGACCTGGCGCTTGTTTACGTCCCGCAGGAGAAAACGGTTGAGCTGGCTTCGGACGCTCTCCCGCCTTTGCCCGCCGCCGTTTGGATCAACGCCCGTACCGGAGAGCGCGCTCAGGCCCGAGCCGCCGTCCGCGCCAAAACGTGCCAATTCCCCACACCCGGCGAAGGCGACTGGGTGCTATGGCTGACTTCCACGGCTCCGCCAAAGCCGCCACCCGGAAAACTCAACCCGCCAATCGCGCGCAACCAATCGCTCTCGACGCGCTGAAGCAGACGCGAATTTACCCGAATTGACGCGAACACCCGGGCAAAACAGGTCTGTTTACTTTGTTTTGCCCTGTTTCGCCTTGTTTCGACCAGCAGGCGGAACGCGCCGCCGAAGTCTTGCGATCCGGATCATTCGTTCCGTCGCCTGACGCTGCGCCCGGCGACGGTGACGGCGCAGCGCGCCATCCCTACCAAAGCCACGGTAACAATGTTGAGAAGCACCCCCGCGGTAACTGGCGGCGATTTCCTGTTGACTCCTCCGTAATTTCAACCCACAGTCCTTCGAAGTGATGACCCACACCATGCCGGCTTCGAAGTTCTGGTCTTCCGCGATGGCGGAAGGGCAGGCTCCGTGCACCCGCGTTTACCGACGCGGCGTTAAGGCGAAAGCCACGCACAGCCGGCAGGAGGGACGAAGCTAGATACAATTTACTAAAATCGTTTTCACCCCGCCGGCTCAAAAAGTCGGCGGGGTTTTTGTTTTCCAATGCAACAGAATCAAACCAGTTTGTGGGCCAGGCTGTCGGCGTTTCCGCGCCCGGTCTGGATCCTCTTCTTCGGCACGTTCCTGAACAAATTCGGCACGTTCGTAATTCCGTTCCTCGCGCTGTACATGACCCGCCAGGGATACTCCACCGCGCAGGCTGGCATCGCCATGGGGGCGTATGGCGCGGGAAATTTTCTGGCTTCCGGGTTGGGCGGCCATCTGGCCGACGTGCTGGGACGGCGCAAAACGATTGTGGTCTCGATGTTCTCCGGGGCGCTGACGATGATGCTGCTTTCCCAGGCCCGCAGTTTCCCGGCCATTGTGCTGCTGACTGGCCTCGCAGGGCTGGCGGGCGAATTCTACCGTCCGGCCAGCAGCGCATTGCTCGCCGACCTGGTGCCGCCCGGCCAGCGCGTGACGGCGTATTCGGGTTATCGCATGGCATTCAACGCAGGCTGGGCCTTCGGTCCGGCGACCGCGGGATTCCTGGCGGGCCATTCATATTTTTGGTTGTTTGCAGGCGATGCCGCGACCTCGGTGCTGTTTGGCATCGTGGCGTGGGTTGCGCTGCCGCATGGAGTTCGCACGACAAAATCGCAGGCCGGCTGGCGTCCCGCGCTGAGGGCGGTCTCGCGCGACCACCGGTTTCTGCGGATGCTCGCGGCTTCCGGAACCATGACGCTGGTGTTCATGCAAATGGCTTCGACGTTCGGATTGTATGTCACGGGCAACGGATTTTCTCCGGCGACGTACGGCGCTTTAATTTCGTTTAACGGAGTGTTGGTGGTGCTATGTGAACTGCCGCTGACCACGATTACCCAGCGTTTTCCCCCGCGGCGGATTCTGGCCGCGGGCTTCCTCCTCGTCGGGGCGGGTTTCGCGGCCAATGCGTTCGCGCACACGATCCCGGTATTCGTGCTGGTGGTCTTCATTTTCACCCTCGGAGAAATGACCAGTGCGCCCGTCTCAGCGGCGTATGTCGCGGATCTTGCGCCAGTGGAATTGCGCGGGCGTTACATGGGCGTGATGGGCTTTTCATCCGCACTGGCCGTGGTAGCCGGGCCGGGATTGGGCATGGCTTTGCTCGCGCGGAATCCAACCGCTCTTTGGGCATTGTGCGGCGGCTTGGGCTGCCTGGCCGCGACCATTATCTCCAGCGGCAAGGATTAGGACTCTTAAAGCACTTTGTCGATTGTTTCAGTCGGGGTTCGACAAAGTTCGCGACAAAGGATTCGACAAGGTGACGGGGCTGCACGTTACAATCCTCTCGTCCGACACGAACAAACCTGAATCGCACAGTGGAAGGATTGACATGCAGATAAGCAAACGAGATTATTTCGCGGCCCAGGCACTGACGGGATTGCTGTCGCGGGGCGAGCCCCTATCCCACGAGGCAATGGCGGCGGAAGCGTTTCTTCACGCCGACGCCATGCTGAAATTGTCCAAAACGCTAATGGACCCGGTGGAAATCGACCCCGAGCAAATTGGGAAACGCGATAAGGCCGAGGCGGAGGAATAACCACCAAACTCCAATTCCAAGCACCAGAAACTTCCAAGTCCGAACCACGGAAAGATGCGACAGGTCGCCCGTGTGCAAAATGAAATCCGTGCCGTTGCCGCCTCAGCAGTGCCAACGGCGCGTTTCATACCAGCCCAGGCCAGCGCATGGGTATCCTGCTTATTCAAGAAAGGCGCGTCAGACGCCGTAATAAGTTCTTTATTCAAAACCGCCGTTTGCAGGCGTAAACACCTGACGCGCAAACACTAACGCGCAGTCCAGCCCAGTGAAGAAACCGTAAGAGGCGACGTCAACTCTTACGTATGAAAAAATTAATTCTTCTTGGTTTGGTTGCGGTTGGCGTCAGCGCGGCAACGACGGCGCGTGCAGGTGGCTTCTCCATCAATATTGCGATTGGGCGTCCCTGTCCGCCGATTTTCGTGCCCGCCGCTCCGGCAATAGTTGTGCCTCCGCCAGTTGGCTTCGTAAGTTGCGAACGCCCGGTGGTGATTCGGGATTGCGACCGTGATGAGCGCTTCCGCGCTCAACAGCGGCGGGAGCAATTGGAGCGTGAACGATGTGAACGTGAGCGGCGGGAGCGGGAGCGCTGCGAGCGGGAACGGCATGCCGGATTCGGTTATTGGCGCTGAAGCGGGAGAGCGGTTGTAGTGACGGCGGCTTCCCCGCCGTCACTTGGTCAGTACTTCGCCACCTGCCGAACCATGCCGCCGTCGATGTAATACGTGCTGCCAGTCACGTAATCGGCCTCGGAACTGGCCAGGAAAACCGCGAGTCCGGCCACTTCCTCGGGTTTGCCAAAGCGTCGGAGCGGAATTTCCTCCAGCGAGTTCTTCACCGCCTCGGGATCCTTGAGAGTGGACTCGTTGATCGGAGTGACAATGAAACCGGGCGCGATGTTGTTGGCGGTGATTTTAAGCGGAGCCAGGTCCACCGACAGGTTCCGCATCAACATTCGCAAGCCGCCTTTCGAAGCGCAATAAGGCGTGTGGTCCGGAAGATTCACATCCTCATGGATCGATGAGATATAAATGAGTTTGCCGCCCTGACCCTGCTTTGCCATCTGCCGCGCCGCAATCTGACTCGCAAGGAATGCACCATACAAATTAACCGAGAGAATGCGGTTCCAGTCCTCGTCGGTGACCTCCAGGAACGACCGCTTGATTTCAATGCCCGCATTGCTCACGAGAATGTCGAGCCGGCCGAATTTGTTCACCACCTCCTGGACCATCTGCTCAACGTCCGGGCGGCGCGAGACATCCCCCGCGACAGGGATGACGTTTGGACCCAGCTTTGCCGCTCGTGCCGCCGCCGATTTGGGATTAAGCTTTCCGCCGATGCGATAATTCATTCCCACCGAAGCGCCCTCGGCGGCGAATCTTTCCACGATGCTCAGACCAATACCGCTGCTTGCGCCGGTCACCAGCGCGACCTTGTCTTTCAATCTCATACGCAACCTCCTTCGTTGCTAATACTATAGCACAACCATCGTTTTCAATCGTCCTTTAACGTTCGGAGGAAGGCAACGAGTGACCGCGTTTCGGTATCATTGAGCTTGGCGCTGAACCTTGGCATTTCACCCTTTTTGCCATTTTGAATGATCGCGATAATCCGCTCGTCGGACTTCGTCAAGCCGTGCAAATCCGGTCCTTCATCACCCCGGGCATCGGCGCCGTGACAATGAGCGCAATTGAGCATGAACAATTTGTAGCCCTGGTTCGCCGGCGTGCCGGGAGGTGGGATTACCAAGGCTTCATTTGTGCCGGACGCCGCGGTTGGCCGGACTTGGAACAGTTCGCCCGCGGCCAAAGCAACGCCGATCGCCGCCAACCCCGAAGCAGTCGCCAGGATTATTCCTTTGAGTCTGGGAGACAGTGTCATGACAATCCTTTATTCCTTATTTGCCGAGAAGCATTTCGCCTCCCCAATAACCGGCGGTCATCATGGCCACGACGGTGAGAGTGGCCAGCGCGAGATAACCGCCGCCTACGCGCCGCGCTGCGCGTCTACGCACCAGCCACCTCCAGACGGCGAGTCCAATCATGAGCCCGAACGCCGGCCACACAAAATAATGGTGCATGGCCAGCGCGCCCGTTCCCAGGAGCGTGCCCTGGCTCAACGCCAGTCCGGAAAGCACGGCCACGGGAGATGCCGCTGCCGCGAGGAGCAGGGAATAGAACCCAACGGCGCTGAATTCCTCGCGGTGGACTTCGTTGGGCCACCAGAATCCGGCGTGGTCGAAGGCGACCGACACCATCAGCAAAGCGATGGGGAAGTGTGTCGCGCCGCCGTGCATGCGCGCCCAGAGAGTCTGGTTCATAAACAACGTGGAATTGGTTTTAGCCGAGCTTTGCGTCCACGACCGCAAGGCTGTGGCTGGTCTCGACGTAATTCACTTCGGTTATGCCCAGCACGGTCGGAAGAATTTCCGGGGCGACTTTCATCGGGCCGGGCTTGGGCGCCGCGCCCGGTTTGGGCTGCGGAAAAGCCGTGGATGTGGCGGTGTGGAAGGTCACGTTGCCTTCGACTTTTTTGAATGTCTGATGAATGTGGCCGTTCAACACGGTGACCGAGCCGAAGCGTTTCAAATAACCCAGCGCCTGTTCGGCGTCCTGAGTGCCCCAACCCCATTGGGGATAAATGGACCACAGCGGCACGTGGGCAAACACCACGATCGGGGTGCTGCTGGAAAGGCCGCTTACATCGTCCTTCAGCCAGGCGAGTTGATCCTCGCCCAGCATGCCCAGCGCCCCCTCGGCGATATTCATCACGTTGACCAGGCCAATGAAGTGAACGCCGCGCTGGTCGAAGCTGAACCAGCCGCTGCCCTTCGTGCCTTTGCCGTAACGCGCTCGATATTCCTTGCCGGTGTCGCTGATCACATCGTGCTCACCGGGCACATAAAAAACTTGTCCGGCCCTGGCGGTCTTGAGCAGTTGGTCCAGCGTGTCGAATTCTCCCGGCTCGGAAAGATGCGACAAGTCGCCCGTGTGCAAAATGAAATCCGGCGCGGTGGGCAGGGCGTTGATTTTTGCGATGGCCTGCTTGAGCGTGCCGACCACGTCAGTATTGGCTGGCTTGTTGAAGCCGATGTGGCTGTCGCTGATCTGGACGAAGCTGAAATCGCCCATGGCCTTCATGGGGGGTTCCGCTGCGCCCGCGCTGGCCGGGCCAAGAATTCTTGAGCCCAGCACGCCGCCGCTTACGGTCCATAACATTCCCGTGCCGGCCCAGGCCATGCATTTCAAAAAGCCCCGCCGGTCAACGCCGTCGTGAGCCGTATCATGGTCGAGGTGTTCAGCTTCCGCTGATAGTTGCCGAACTTCCGTTATTTTGTGTGGTTTATGTTTCATCAGTTTTAATTTTGGTTTATTCGATTGGATTGGTTTGCCGGTCCGTTTTCCAGACTGGACGGGGTTCGGTTTTATTCCCGGCGCAAGCTGGCGTATTTCCGGAGTGAATTTCTCGGCAGTCCAGGCCGCGCATCGGATGGTCGTTTTCATACGAGAGACATCTATCTGTTAATCCCGACCGTGCCGGAGCCGGGTTTATTCCAGCCGCCGGTCGGAAATCTTTTCGGGAATAAAAACGAAAGAAGATTGGTCTTGCTAAATGGTGGGACGGGTAACAAATAGTCCCGGTGGACGATCGCGAACGATTGAAATTATTTGAGCAAGCGGTGCTGCCGCACCTGGATGCGGCCTACAATCTGGCCCGCTGGCTCGCTGGCAACGACCACGACGCGCAGGACGTGGCGCAGGAAGCGAGCTTGCGCGCGTTCAGGTTCTTTGGAAACTTTCGCGGCGAAAACGCGCGGGCCTGGCTGCTCACCATCGTGCGAAACACTTTTTACACCTGGCTGCGCAAAAACCGGCCGCCGGAAAACACCGTTGAAATCGATGATGAAACCCTGGCCATTGAAGACGCTTCGGCGAACACGGAAGCACTTAACCCGCAGTTTGCCGACGCCGATGTGGTGCGCCGCGCCATTGCCGAATTACCGGTGGAGTTTCGGGAGGTCGTCATTTTGCGCGAGATGGAAGGATTCAGTTACAAAGAAATTGCCGATCTGGCGGACGTGCCCATCGGCACGGTCATGTCACGCCTGGCGCGCGCGCGCAAGCTGCTGCAAAAGCAGCTTGCCGCCGAATTCAATCGCGGAGCTCAACCATGAACTGTCAACAAGCCAAACCGCTCATTGATCCCTATGCCGACGGTGAATTGGAAGCCGCGGCGACACTGGAGCTGGAACGGCACATTCACGATTGCCCAGCATGCGCGCGTGCCTGGCGCAACTTGCAAAGCCTGAAAAAGACGCTCAAACAGGATTCGCTTTATTTCAACGCGCCAATGGATCTGCGCCGAAAAGTGAAGGCTGAATTGCATTCCCCATTGGGAACGAAGTCCCGCTGGAGCCTGCCGAACTGGAACTGGTTGACTGGCGTGACCACCGGCCTAGCCACCGCATGTTTGGCGCTGCTATTGACCCTGATGCTGCTCCGTCCTTCGGCGCAGCAACAGCTCACCGATGAGATCGTTTCCAGCCACATCCGTTCGCTGATGGCCAACCACGCCCTGGACGTGGTGTCCACGGACCAGCACACAGTCAAACCGTATTTCAATGGCAAGCTCGACTTCTCGCCGCCGGTTAAAGATCTGGCAGCCCAGGACTTCCCGCTCATCGGCGGCAGGCTGGACTATCTCGACGGGCGCAGCGTGGCGGCAGTGGTTTTTCAACACCGCAAACACATCATCAATCTGTTCGTTTGGCCCGCCAAGGAAGCCGACTCACAACCTGCCATGCTGGCGTCGAGGCAGGGTTACCATGTGATCCATTGGTCCGAAGCCGGGATGACCTTTTGGGCAGTCTCAGATCTCAACGAGAAAGAACTGATGGAATTTGCTCGAGATCTCACGGGTGGAGGAAACTAAGAGCTTATCTCGGCAGGGCGCGTCACTCCGTGCGCGCCGCCGGCGGGCAGAGGACTGACCGCGCTACCGAGACAGGTTCCAAGTCGTTAATCCGCCATCGGGAAACCGGACGGCTGGGTCTCAAGCCCGGTAGTCCGAGACCGGTTAGGCGATGACCGGCCTCACCAGCCAGTCCTGCGACGTTCGACGCAGTCGGACATCCATTTCAGATACCGCGCATTCCCGGCATTCAGCGGCAGGACCAGAAACTCCGGAGTATCGTAAGGATGCTTGGAAAGGATGAGCTCTTCGAGAGCGGCAATGTTGGCACGCGTCGTTTTCATCAGAAGCAGAACCTCAGCCGCGGATTCAATCTTTCCCTGCCAGCGATAGTGCGACTCGAGTTTTGGGATGAGGTTTGCGCAGGCAATCAGCTGGGCGTGCAATGCGGCCCTGGCCAGCTTGCGCGCCGTCTTCAGGTCTGGTGCCGTGACCAAAACCAATGAAAATCTTCCGGCAGTTTTCATGCTGTAGAGAAACTTTCCTCCGTTGAGGCCTTTCGCGCAACAGTATTTCTTTTCGGGTTTGACTGGCCGATTCATTTGTTCAAGCATTTCGAGTCATGGCCGAAAGCATTTCGAAGCGCTGCGCTCTCATTGGGACAATGCTGCTCCTGCCGCTATTTTGCGTTGGAGCGGAAACGCACCTTTCGCCGCCGTCGGCCGAAACGGACAACAGCCAACTCTCGCTCGTGCAGGTCGCGCAGTTGCTGGGATCGGACGATTTGCCATCGCGGATGACAGCGGCAGGCGTCGCCGCGAGGCACCCGGAATGGTCCTCGGAATTGGACGAACCACTCCGGAAACTGGCATTCGATTCCAAGCAGCCCAACGCGCTTCGAGTCGCGGCTATTGCCGCGCTTGCGCCTCGTTTGTTTCCGGTGGATCCGCACTTGCTTGAGTTGGTGCGCAGCAACCTGACGTTGCCGAATCCACCCATGGAGCGGCTCAATGCGGCGCGGACGCTGGCCAGCTTGCGTCTCTCGGATATGCAAATGTTGTCCGTGGCCAAAAGCGTGGGGGAGGCCGATGCGCTGGTTCTGCCGACATTACTGCGCTCGTTTTTGCACACCTCCAACGACGCCGCTGGCTTGTCCCTGGTGATCGCGTTGGGCAAGACGCCGGCCGCGTCGAGTTTGTCGCCGGACGAAGCGGGGCGTGTGCTCAGCCATTTTTCCGTCGGCGTGCGCACTGCCGCCAAACAGATGTTGGAGCCACTGGGCGTGGATTTGGAAAAGCGGCAAAAACATCTCGAAGAGCTGGCGCCACTGCTCGAAGGCGGCGATCCCAGTCGCGGCAGGGGGGTGTTTTTTGGCAAGAAAGCAGCCTGTTCTACGTGTCACAACGTTAGCGGCAGCGGGCCGAATGGATTAATGGGACCGAATCTGAGCCAGGTTGGAAAAGTCCACAACGGGCCCAAACTCCTCGAATCGATCATTTATCCCAGCGCCGGCAGCATGCCGGACTTTGAATCGTTCCAGGTCGAGACGACAGACGGCCAAAATTACTCGGGCGTGATTATTCGCCAAACACTCGACGTCATCTGGCTTCGCGCGAACGATCTGGCGGAAAACAAGATCGAAACCAAACGGATCAAAACCATGGCGGAATCCTCCGTTCCCATCATGCCCAAAGGCATCGAGGAGAAACTCACGAAGGATGAACTGCGTGATTTGTTGGCGTATTTGAAATCCTTAAAGTGAAGGAAAACCACCACCAACAGCTTCTCTTTTATCTTTCTGCGTTCAGCTTTTTGCCTATCATCCGGGAGAATCTTAAACACGATTTATGCGCGTATTGATTGCGACGATTACGGCGGGGGGCGGGCATTTGCAGGCGGCGGCGGCGCTGGATGAGGCATGGCGCGCGTTGCGGCCGCGTGATGTCGTGGAACGGGTGGATCTGCAAAACTTTTTTTCACCGCTTCACAAAAAGGTCCACGCGGATGGGTACGTCAAATTGGTGGAGCACGCGCCCGAGTTGTGGGCGTTGCTGTTCAAAAAGACCGACAATCCGAAATTGGTGCGGCGTCTGACCAAGCTGCGGCGCGCCTTTCCGCCCCAGAGCACGCGGCGGATCATCAAACACTGGAAACAATTCAAGCCGGACGTGGTCTTTTGCACGCACTATTTGCCGGTCGAAATCCTCGGCAAGGCAAAGCCGGAATGGGAAGACAAGGCGCCGCTCGCGGTTTGTGTTGTAACTGATTTCGAGGCCCACGCGCTTTGGATGGGCGAAGCGGTGGATCTCTATTGCGTGGCGGCCGAAGAGACCAAGGCCCGGTTGGTCGCGCGCGGCGCCCTCCCGGAGAATGTGCTTCCGACGGGCATTCCCATTTCTGCGAAGTTTGCCAACGCGCCGGATGCTGCCGCCGTACGCAAGCGTTATGGTTTGCGCGACGACCTTCCGATTCTCCTGGTCCTTGGCGGTGGTTTCGGCATGGGGCCGGTGGCGGAGATTCTGCGGGAACTGGACAATGTGGAGCAGCCCTTTCAAACTTTGGTTGTCGCCGGCAGAAATGAGGAACTGCGCCGCGAACTTGCCGTCCAGGACCATCGGCATCCAACCCACGTCCTCGGCTTCGTCACCAATATGCACGAGTTGATGTGCGTCTCCGACCTCATCATCACGAAGCCCGGCGGGCTCACCACTTCGGAGGCGCTGGCCATGGGCAAGCCATTGTTCATTCTGGATCCGATTCCCGGACAGGAAGCCGCGAACAGCGACTTTCTCCTGGAACACGGAGCCGCCGCGAAAGCCAATCGGGTGGAGGATTTGCCGTTTCGTTTGGGGCAATTGTTGAGTTCGAAAAAACTCAGGGAAATGGCCGCCAACGCAAAGGCGTTGGGCCGGCCCGCAGCCGCGCCGGCAATCTGTCGCGCGGCGCTGGAACGCATTGAGGCCCTGGGTGGCAAGCGCGGATCTGCTGATCGACAGGAGAACTCGCGTTGAGCCGCGTTTTGTTTCGATTAGCGAATTGCAATTGCAAATCCGTCGCAAACTGGTGCAGTAGCATTAATCTCAAAATGAAAAGCTCCGTGCTGAAACTGTGCGTATGGGCTGCGATGGCGCTGGTCTGGCTGATAGGCGCGGCGGGTTCCCCGACTGCCGTGAAGCCCAACATTCTTTACATTCTCTGCGACGATCTCGGTTACGGCGACGTTAAATATTTTAATCCGGACGGTAAACTGGCCACGCCAAATCTCGACCGGCTCGCAACCCAGGGCATGAGTTTCACCGAAGCGCATTCCAGTTCCGCGGTTTGCAGCCCGACGCGTTACGGCATCCTCACCGGGCGTTACAACTGGCGGTCGCGCTTGCAAAAGGGCGTGCTGGAAGGATTCAGCCCGCGGCTGATCGAGCCCGGGCGGCTCACGGTTCCCGCAATGTTGCAGCAGCAGGGCTACGCCACCGCGTGCATGGGCAAATGGCATCTCGGGATGGACTGGCCGCTCAAACGAGGCGGCATCGCCCGCACTTATGATGACGGCTGGAAAGTAGATTACGAGAAACCAATTCGAAACGGCCCGAACAGCATTGGATTTGACGAGTTTTTCGGCATCAGCGCCTCGCTGGACATGCCGCCGTTCGTGTTCATCGAGAACGACAAGGTGACGAAAGCGCCAACGACAGAAAAGAAATGGGTTCGCAAAGGGCCGGCGGCGGCGGATTTTGAAGCGATCGATGTGCTTCCAACATTGACGCATAAGGCGGTCGAGTACCTTGAAAAACGCGGCTCGGCGGCGACTCGCGAACAGCCGTTCTTTCTTTATCTGGCGCTGAATTCGCCGCATACGCCGATCCTGCCCACAAAAGATTGGGCCGGCAAAAGCGGCATCAATGCCTATGGTGATTTCGTAATGCAGACCGACGATGCCATCGGCCAGGTGCTGGCGGCATTGGACAAGTCGGGACTCGCCGAGAATACGCTGGTCATATTCACCAGCGACAACGGTTGTTCTCCCGCTGCCAATTTCCCCCAGCTATTGAGCAAAGGGCACAACCCGAGCTACAAGTTCCGCGGTCAAAAAGCTGACATATATGATGGTGGCCATCATATACCGTTCATCGTCCGCTGGCCGGGACACGTGAAGCCAGGATCCTTCAGCGACCAGATCACCTGCCTGACCGACCTCATGGCCACGGTGGCGGCGATCGTGGGGGTGAAGCTGCCGGATGGGGCAGGGGAGGACAGTGTCAGCATCCTTCCCGCGCTCGAAGGAGCGGTCACCGCACCGTTGCGCGAAGCGATCGTCCACCATTCCATTGACGGCTCATTCTCAATCCGGCAGGGAAACTGGAAGTTGGAGTTGTGTCCCGGTTCGGGAGGGTGGAGCGCTCCCACGCCAAAGACCGACACCACCGCATTGCCGGCCATCCAGCTCTATGATCTTTCTGAAGACATCGGCGAGAAAAAGAATGTCCAGGATCAACATCCCGAAATTGTCGCACGGCTGACCAAGCTCCTCGATAAGTACGTCGCCGACGGACGCAGCACCCCTGGCGCGCAGCAGAAAAACACAGTAAAGGTCGATATCTGGAAGGCGGGTCGTTTGGCGCACCAACCGAAACCCGCCGACCCCGGGACCGAGATGAAGGATTAGCCTCGTGCTGACGATTGGCATCCGTGTGGGCAACTTTCGAGTTCAGACATGAACAAGCCAGGGCTTTATCCGTTGATGAAATGGGTCGTCGGGCTTGCGCTCGGGTTTTATTTTCGGCGCATCGAGCGGTTTCATCCGGAGCGGGTTCCCCTCCATGGTCCGGTGCTCTTCACTTCCAATCATCCCAACTCGCTTACCGATTCGTTTCTCGTGGGCGCAGCAGTTCCGCGCAAGGTCAATTTTGTCGGGACCGTGCAGCTATTCCGCTTCGCCCCTTTGAAGTGGTTGCTTGGCAGTTGCGGCGTAATCCCAATCAACCGATTGAAGGACGATCCCAGGGCCATGCGTTCGGTGGCCGATACCTTCGAAGCCTGCTATCGCGTGCTCGAACGCGGCGAAGCCATCGGCATCTTCCCCGAAGGCATCACGCACGATGATCCCCAGCTCAAAACCGTCAAGACCGGCGCGGCCCGCATGGCCCTCGAATTGGAGCATCGGCACGCAGGCAAACTCGGCCTCCAGATCGTTCCCGTCGGCTTGAACCTTTCGGCCAAGGAACGCTACCGGAGCGAAGTCCTGGTTAATTTTGGCCAGCCGATTCGGGCCTCGGATTTTTTGCCGGGTTACCCGGAACGCAAGAAAGAGTGCATCGCCGAGTTGAACTCGCGCATCGAGCAAAGCATTCAGGCGTTGATTTTGCATTTGCCGCACCTGGAGCAGGCGCGCGTGGTGGCAGCGGTCAAGCGGCTCTACCTGGACCGCCTGTTAGTGGGCGGACAGATGGCCTCCGAGCCTGTCTTGCCGGCGGCGGAGGAGTTGCGATTGACGCAAGCCATCGCAGCCGCGGTGGAGGATATTTACCAAACTCAACCGCAACGTGCGGCGGCATTCGTCCAGGCGCTTGATCGATATGAGGGCTGGCTTCGGCGCTTCAATTTGTCTGATGAATCCCTCGCGCGCGCGCCACAAAAACGCCTCCTCGCGCGGCTCGGTTTAGGTTGGACCGCCCTGGCATTGCTGTGCGCGCCGGTCGCTGTGTATGGCTGGGTTCATCGCCTCCCACCGTTTCTGGTCGTGCGTTGGGCGGTTAACCGCTTTGCCAACGTTCGGATGCACAAGGCCCAGACCTCAACAGCCGCAATCATCGCCGGCCTCGTAAGTTTTAGCTTCTTCTATGGCTCGTATGTGCTGATCTTTCATCATTTCTTCGGCTGGCCGGCGAGTCTTTGGTATGGACTTTCCCTGCCGGTGGCGGGATTGATTGCCCACTTTTATGTGCGCCGGCTCCGGCAGCTTGCCGGGCGGGTCCGGGACACTTTCGTTCTCCTGCGAGCGCCGGCTGCAGCGCGGCGGCTGCGATTGATGCGGGCAAAGTTGATCACGGAAATTGAGGCTGCGCGCCCGGGGCTGCGGCCACGGTGAGCATATGAAGATGGCTCAACGCTGCCGGTTAAACTGCACGTTCGTAAAAGCCTTTGCCTTCCTTTTTCTTTTGGTTGCAAATGCCGCTCGCGCCCAGGTCTCCGATGTAAAGAGCGACCAAACGATCGTTTTCTTCCCGGCCCTTGGTCATCGCGCGCCGGATACGAACGGCTGGGAGTTGGAAATTCGGGGTTGTGTTTACGAGCTCAAAAAGCGCGGACTCGAATTGGCGGTGTTGCGGGAGGCGTTTGGGGTTGAGCATGTAAAAATGAGTTCGGCTGAACTGGCGACCTTCAAAGACCGGGCCAGGCTTTTCCTGGTGGACAACAAAGGCGGACGCAGAATCAGCCTGCGTATCGGCGACAGAATCTGTTCCATGGAAAAATCCCGCGCCAATGGCCATTTCAGCGGGACCGTGCGTCTTACGGATGAGGAGGCAAGGCGACTGCGGAACGTTCAAGCCGGCGGCCGGATCGAATTTCAAACGCGCACCAGGGATGGGCGCGTTTTTACCGGGTTCGCGGAAATGTTGGACGACAAGGGCGTGTCCGTGATCTCGGACATCGACGATACCATCAAAATTACCGAGGTGTTGCGCCGGCACGAAATGCTGCGCCACACATTCCTGGAACCGTTCAAGCCGGTGCCGGGCATGGCGGACGTTTACCAATCCTGGGCGGAAAAACCCGGCACGTTGTTTCATTATGTCTCCGCCAGTCCGTGGCAGCTCTACCTGCCGCTCGCCGAGTTCGTCCACTCGAATGGATTTCCCGAGGGTGTCTTCGAGTTAAAAACCTTCCGGCTCAAAGACCGGAGTTTCATGAGCCTGTTCGAGTCGCCGGAAACCTACAAATTGCAAACCATCGAACCGTTGCTTAAGGAATTTCCGAACCGCCGCTTTGTGCTCGTGGGTGATTCCGGCGAGCGCGACCCGGAAGCGTATTCCGCGCTCGCCCGGAAATATCCCCGCCAGGTGACGCACATTTTTATCCGCAATGTCACCAACGAAGGACCCGATGCTCCAAGGTTTCAGAAGGATTTCAAAAGCTTGCCGCCGGGGCTCTGGACGGTCTTCGAAGATCCGGCTCAGATCCGCGGGGAAATTACCCGTGAATGAGCAACTGGATGTTCTCGGGCAGATTCTTGGCGACGGTGGTGACGATATTGCCCTTTAGCAGCGCGGCAAGCGTCTGGCGGTGCGGAGCGCCAAGGATAAGGAAGTCAATGCCCAGCGTGGCGGAGAGATCGAGAATGGACATCGCGGGATTGTCGCTCACGGAGTAAAGCGGGATGACCTGGACACTGTTCTCGCGGCCCAATTCCAACATCCCGTACATGATCTCGGCGGCCGCGCGGTCGTCCTGCCAGCGAAAGCGCTCCAGGGCATCGACCGGACCGGGCAGAGCGACGGCGAGTTCCTTCACGTAAAGCACGTAAAGAGGGCCTTTGCGCATGCGGGCTTCTTCAAGAGCAAAACGGAGCACCGGCGTGATGCCGCGCGCAGCGACGAGAATGGATTGATCGCCGCTGATGTTGATGCGAATGCTTTCCCATTGTTCCGGCCGGACGGCGGCGGCGAGTTCCTTCTTCAAGGTGACCGTTTGGAGACCCGCGCGTTTCATTGACCAGGCGCGCAGAAAAAACCCGATGCCCACAACGCAGACGGCAAAAAATAAGGCCGCGGGTTTGGTCTTGGCGATGGTGACTTCCACGGCAAAGAGAATCAGGAACGTAATCCCCATGACCAACCGCTCATGCCAGGCCAGCCCGAGCTTTCGATTATACCAACAGGAACCAAGATTGACCGCAATGGCGCCCACGACACCGATGGCATACATGTCCGCGAGTGAATCGAGGTTCTCAGTGAGAACTGTCAGGATTAGGGGCAGCGTGAGAGCTATAAGCAGCGGCGCCCAGGGGACCCCATGAGAGTTCAAGCGTGTGAATGGCCGGGGCATCTCCCCGTCGCGCGCGAGCATGTAGAGGAGTCCGATCATCGCGCTGGTGGCCGTGTTCACCGCGCTGAGAAGCAACAGGCCGACCACGATTCCGATTCCGACACCCAGGGTCTTTCCGAAATGTTCCGCCGTCCACCCGTGCCAATTACCCGCCAGGTTGCTCCACGTCAAAGCGCCGTAATGTTCGCCCAGGTAGTTGAGCATGTCCTCGTGGCGGGCGGTGATCGTCTGGCTCAAATCCGGCGGAAGCGACAGCATGGCCCAGCCGAGCAACGCGGTGCCCAATACAACTTCGATGGCGACCGGCATAATTGCCTTGCGCGCGGTCCGGCCGACCATGGGCTTGTCGATGTTTGAGCCGACATCCAGCTTCAGCACTCCCGTGAGGTTTGCAATGGCTTCAACGCCGCTCAAGGCGAGGATGACACTGACGAAGGCCACCCAGTTTGTTTTGGAGAAAAGCCGGCTGGTGTGGTTGAGATGGGTGAAGGTCAGGTGCGGCAAACTCATGCCGATGATTAGCAGCACGACGACCACCATTGGAATCGCCAGGGAAACCGCCAGGCTCCCGCTATGTTTCGGGCCGAAATAGTTGATGAATCCCATCAGCAAAATGACGCCAATCGTGGCGACCCGGACGTAATCCGGCGGGACCCGAAGATAGGTCATGGCATCCCAGGCGCTTAATGCCGCGGTGACGATAAAATCCGCCAGCAGAAGCAAAGACCCGAGCACCGCCAACACGCGGCTTTGGTCGCGCGCCGCGGAATAAACTCCGCCTCCGTCCGGAAAATGTTTGCAAACAATGATGTAGTTGTAGCCCACCAGGCCCGTGAAAGCGCAAACCGCGAGAATGATGGGAAAGGAGGAGAATTGAGCCGCCACGAAGGCGAAGCCAATGACGTAAGCCTTGCTGGTGCCCCAGTCGCCGTAGAGGAAAGCCGCCGCGCGAGCCCAGCCTACGTTGCGAGGACGGTGGACACCGGAGCCGCTCATCGCGCAGCCGCCTGGCACAAGCCGGAAGCGGCAGAACTCAAGCAACCCCGGGCCGAACTGTCAAACGCTTGCCGTCGCACACTCAACGCGCCCCGATTCTGCCGCGAACTCCGCTGCGCGTCAATTTAACTTTGTTGCGACGCCATTAAATAAACTGACCGGCCGATTCAAAACCTGCACAACATGCTTCTGTTTCGTACACATCGTGGTAAATAAATGGCGCCTTGGGCACACGGGCGGCGCGCACGGGAGTGCGCGCCCTACCTTGGCCGAGTGGAAGCGCGGGCAATCCCCTGCCTGCTGTCACACGAGACTTTTAAATGGCTCCGTTCATGGGCAGGCCAATCCTTCTGAAAGAGATTGGAGCCTCCTCACGCCGGCTGCGGCGAGTTCTTGAGGCAATCCTCAGTTGCGTCCGCGGTGCTGATTTGAATTGCGGAAGTCTTCTGGCGACGGCTGAATATGGCCGCGCCGTGTCCTTAAACATTCTCTTCATTAAATGGAAATCGATGGGCGATGTGGTGTTCACTCTCCCCGCCATCGGGATGCTGCGCGCCAATTTTCCGGACGCAAAAATTACGTACTTTACTTTAGTGGAATACGAGCCGATTGCGGCGGCGTTTTCCCAGGTGGATGAAGTATTGGCGCTCGATCGCGGAATTTACAAACGCAAGAACTTCGTGGCCATGGGACGAACCACCAGGGAATTGCTTCGACGGCTGCGACGGGGACACTTCTCCATGGTGATCGATTCCCAATGTTATACCGAAACGGCGGCTTTGGCGTGGTTCACGCGCGCTCCGCAGCGTTGGGGCTTTCAACTTGGGCGCCGACTGCGGCGCTGGGCTTACACGCATTCATTGCCGCGGCCCGATGATTATCATCCGGTGGATGCGAACCTGAAGCTCCTGGCTCAGTTTGGCCTGAAGCCGGTTTTTGCGGACAATGAAATTAGGCTGCCGGCGAAAAGCCGCGAAGACGCTTGCGCCTTCCTGGCCCAACATGGCTTGGGTGCCGCCGGTAAAACCGTGTTTATCCAGCCGTTCACGAGCGCGTGGCACAAAAATTGGCCGTTGGAAAACTTCCTCGCTGTCGCCGACGATTGCCGGTCGAAGGGCGTGCGCGTTATTTTTGGCGGTGGCCCCAAGGAAAGAGAATTGTTGCAGCCGGCAATCGCTGCCGGGTTTCCCGTTTGCGCCGGGCTCCCGCTGGTGACTGTCGCGGGAATAGTGAACCAGGCCACCTTGGTGCTGGGCGGGGATACGGGCTTGCTCCATCTGGCCGCGGCCATGGGCAGGCACGTGCTGATGCTCTTCAAGCCTTATGGCCCGGGCAGCACCGGCCCATACGGGCATCCGGATTGGATCATCCCGCCGCCGGAGGGGGGGCGCGTGCAGGATATTCCCATCAAGGGAGTGACCGAGGCGATTGACCGTGTAATGCTGGCGCAATGAATTGGATTGTGGCCACGCTGGTTTCGGCGCTGTTCCTGGGATGCTATGACCTTTGCATCAAGCACTCGGTGCGCGGAAACGCCGTTCTGCCCGTGCTGTTCCTGAGCAACTCATGCAGCGCGGCGGTGTGGCTCGTGCTGCTCGGGTTGCAAGCAGTCCATCCGGGCATGCTGCCGGTCTCGATGGCGGTGCCGCCGCTGAGCGCGTTCCAGCACGGCCAGCTGATTCTCAAGTCGCTGCTGGTTTCCGCCTCGTGGGTCTGCTCCTATTTTGCGGTAAAGCACCTGCCCGTTTCCATCGCTTCGCCCATTCGCGCGACCGGTCCGGTTTGGACTTTCCTCGGGGCGCTCGCCATTTTGGCCGAACATCCCACGCTGCTCGAATTGCTTGGCATGGCCGTCACTCTCGGTTCCTTCTTTCTGCTCTCGTTGGCGGGCAGGGGCGAAGGAGTCCATTTTCATCGCGACAAATGGATTGGCTGGCTCATGGCTGGAACAATCCTCGCGGGGCTGAGCGGCGTGTATGATAAATTCCTGCTGGGACGCTGCGGGTTCACGGCTTCGACGGTGCAGGCGTGGTTTGCCATTTACATGGCGGTTTTGTTCCTGCCCCTCGCCGCGGGCTGGAAATGGCGCTGGTGGAACCGGAATGAATTCGAGTGGCGCTGGAGCATTCCGCTCCTCTCCGCCTCGCTGCTGCTCGCGGACTTTTTGTATTTCAGCGCGCTGCACGATCCCGGCGCGCTGGTGTCGCTCGTCTCAAGCCTGCGCCGCGGCGGCACGCTGGTGGCGTTTATGGGCGGCGTGTTCCTGTTTGGCGAACGCAGCAGCCGGCAAAAATTGCTGGCCGTGTTGGGAATTCTGGCGGGCATGTTGTTGACGTTGGTGGGCTGAAATCAACGCGGAACTTGGTTCATGGGTGGCCAGAAATGGGAGTGGAAGGAAATGGTCGGAGCGACAGGATTTGAACCTGCGACGTCTTGGTCCCAAACCAAGTGCTCTAGCCAGGCTGAGCTACGCTCCGATGAATGCGCAGCTAATAATCTCCAATAATGGCGGAAATGCAATGGTTAAATTATGGAAGTTCGAGGCGGACTGAATTCCGAGTTTTGCGTCAGTCAATCTCCGCGATCGAGCAACTCTCGTTGCGTTTTTAGGATTTGATCGAAATGCTCCTCGAGCGGCGCGTTGGAACCCCGGCAGCCGGCCACCACCTTCTCCGCCCAATCCAGATACTCGCGTTTCCGGCGCAACGGCCAGTCCACGGGTTGAGTTGTAATGTCGATGATATTGGAAATCTTGTCGGCAATCTTGATCTGCTTTGCGCGCGTGGACAAATGCGGGGCGTGTTCAATTTGTCGTTGCTTGCGCTGCGGGCTGGGCAGGCTCTTGTCGTCCGTCACTTCCTGGACCAGCGCCAGCACCGCCGGGCCAAAGTGTTTGTCCAGCTCCTCCGCAGTGGTGGACGTGTCCTCGAGCACGTCGTGGAGCAGGGCGGCTTGCAGGGTGGTGACATCCGTCACTCGTCCGACCCGCGCCAACAGTTCGGCGACCGCAATCGGATGATTGATGAACGGCGTCGCGTTATCCTTGCGGCGCTGATTCCGGTGCCTGTCGGCGGCGAAGCTCAACACGGCGAGGAGGGCTGACGGACTCGGGATTTCGGTCTCTTGTGGCAAGCTGGTTCCTTCCATGGACCGGTCTTAATCTAATTTTGAGGTTTAATTTACTTTAATTTGGTTTAATTGGCCTTAATTTTCCCCTGTGCGGCCTGATTCCGCCTTCGCGCGCCGCACTCCCGGGCTGCGACCGGGACGATGCGCTCGCTCGCGAATGCCTTCGGAGCCCGGACTGGCGTCGCGGTGAGCGGCGCCATCGAACTTGGGGTTGTTGGTTCCTGGTTCTTCTCTGGCCTTGAATTTTGGTTTTCGGCCTGCTCCGCCGTGATGATCAAGCGGGAGCTTCTGAGCGCCGGAACTTCGGGCTCCGGGCTTTGGCCTTCATTACCCTTCCATTCTGCATCCACCCAGGGAATCTGTCAACAGGTATATTAAGATTAGTTTAGAACCCGGCGGCCGGTTTCGCCGCCGAAGGGAGCTTTGCCGTGCGCAGCCTTATTGTTCCAAAATCCGGTAGAAGCGGGCCGGATGATTCGCCGCCGGCCCGTCTTGCAGGAGCAACGCGCCGTTGGTGTAAACCAGCGCGCCGGGCAGGAGAGTCCATTCCACGAGGTTCGTGCTTGCCAGGACTTCGAAATGGGCCAGGTCGCCGGGGGTAAGCGATCCGCCGAAACTGTCCTGCAAGGCCACGCTTAAAGTGCCGTCGGCGCCGGCCGCGGGTGGGAGCAGACGCACGGGTCCGCCCACGTCGAGTTGCGCGGCCAGCGAATTGGTTGCGCCCAGCGCGTTGGAGACGGACAGCGAGTAAAGGCCGCGTGAATTGCGATTTACGCCGGGGAGCGTCAGGGTTTGGCTGGTCGCGCCGGGGAGACTGGCGTTATTGAAGAACCACTGGTAACCGAGCGCAGGCTGGCCGACAGAGAGGCCCGCAAGCGTGACGTTTGTGCCGGAAGCCGCGTGACGGTTGAAAGGTTGCGCGGTGACGACCGGCGAGCGGTCGTTCAGGAGTGCCAGTGAACTCCCGCCCCCCGCAGAGATGGCTATAGCGCTGTCCAGCATTCCGGGCACGTTCAACTGTCCGAAACTATTGTTTCCCCAGCCAACCATTGTGCCGTCCGATTTCAAAGCGATGCTGTGGAAGAAGCCTTGCGCTCCGCCACCCGCGCTGATGGCGACGACGTTGCTCAATCCGGCCGGTGGCGCCGCACCAGCCGGCTGCGGGGTCGCACCCCATCCCACCACGGTGCCGTCCGCCTGCAAGGCCAGGCTCTGGCTGTAGCCGGCGGCGATGGCAACGACGTTCGTGGTCGAGGGAATCTTCCCGATGCCACCCCAACCGACCATGGTGCCATCGTTTCGCAAGGCGAGGCTTTGAATTGACCCGGCGGCGACGGCCACCACGTTGCTCAGGCCAGCCGGAACAGTCGCCTGGCTGGTGGAGTTCAATCCCCAGGCGACGACTGTGCCGTTCGAACGCAACGCCAGCACATGACTGGCTCCCGCTGAAATGGCAACGACGTTGCTCAAACCGGCGGGCACATTGGTTTGGCCGACGCTGCCTGCGCCCCAGGCCACGACGGTGCCGTCGGCCTTGAGGGCGACGCTGAAGCTACTTCCGCCGGCGACGGCCACCACGTTGCTCAAACCGGGTGGGACATTGGTTACACCGTTTGCCGTGGTGCCCCACGCGGCCACGGTGCCGTCCGGTTTGATCGCGAGCGCATGAAAGTAGCCCGATGCAACCGCCGTCACCGTGCCGAGATCCACCGGCGCATTGCTCAAGGCCGGGCCGGTGCCCCACGCGGCCACGCGGCTGAAAGTGATTTGCGCCACGCTGCTCGTGACCGCGCCGAACGAATTGCTCGCGATCAATTGATAAGCGCCGCCGTGCTGCGGCAACGTGCGGTCAATGACCAGGTAATTCGTGCCGCCAGGGCCGGGCAGGCCGTTTTGGAGCCATTGGAACGTGAGCGGGCCGGAGCCGATGACGGACGTGCTCACCGAGAACGGGCTGCCGTAATACGCGTATCCGCCCGCCGGCTGCGACATCAGGACGGGCGGGCTGTCCACGATAATTACGGGAACGAAAACGGATTGGGCGACACCGAGCGCGTTACTGACGACGAGTTGGTAATTGCCGGCGTCACCGGACTGCGCCGATGGCACGACGAGCGTTTGATTGGTCGCATTGGCCAGGGCGCTGCCGTCCTTGAACCATTGAAAGCTCAGGGGCGCATTACCGACGGCTGTCGCTGGCAACACGAGGTCGCGTCCGCTGTAGAACGTCCCCCCAACCGGCGGGTGGAGCAGGAGCGGGCGCCCGTCGTTCAGGAGGGCCAGCGCGTGGCTGCTCCCGGCGGCGATGGCCACGGCATTAGAGACACCGGCGGGGACATTCGTCACGCCGGACGGGGACGACGATCCCCAAGCAATGACCATTCCATTCGAACGCAAGCCCAGCCCAAAGGTCTGGGACGCTTCGAAGCCACCCGCCTCCACCGCCACGATACCCTGCAATCCGGCGGGGACATTCGTTCCCGGTCCGGACCCCCACGCAGTCACCAAGCCATTGGTGTCAACCGCCAGGTCAAAACCTGTCGAGGACGGTGAGGCGGAAATCCCGGCCACACCTTTCAAGCCTGTGGGCACCGCCGGGTTCCTGATGCCGCCCCAACTGACCACGGTTCCGTCAGCGCGGAGGGCCATGGTCTGCAAAGCGCCGCCATCAATCCTGGTCACGGGAAACAGTCCGGCCGGAATGTTGGTCTGTGCGTCGGTCGCTGTGCCACCCCAGACCACTACCGTGCCATCGGAGCGCAGTGCCGCGCTATGTGAGGTTCCGGCGGCCACCGCCACCACGTTGCTCAAATTGGTGGGCACATTCGTCTGGCCCGCGTTATTCAAACCCCACGCGAAAACCGTCCCGTTCGAGCGCAAGACGAGCGCGTGATTGTCGCCCGCCGCAATCCCCACAATGCCTGAAAGATTCGCCGGGAAATTGGTAACCGAAACGTTGATGCCCCATTCCACGATGGTCCCATCAACGCGCAACGCCAGGCTGTAACTCGAGCCGGCGGCGATTGCGACGACGTTACTGACCCCGGCGGGGGGGAAGGTCGGGGCGGGAGGACCTGCCGAAATGGAGGGAGGCCAGGCCGCCACTGGCCCGATCGTCAACTGTGCCACGCTGCTGGTGACAGCACCGACCAGATTGGTCGCCAGGATTTGATAATTGCCAAATTGACCGGCAGCCAGATTGGTGATGGAGAGTGTCAGGCTCGTGGCGTTGGTGAGAGGCGAGCCGTTGAACAGCCATTGATAGCCAAATGGCGCGCTGCCCGTGACGGTGGCGTTGAAAGAAATCGGGAAGCCCAGCGGCACGGACGCTCCGGCTGGCTGCCTGGTGAAGGACGGTGGGTTCAAAACGCTCAGAGTGGCGACTATGCTGGTGGTGCTGCCGAAGAGGTTGGTCACCACCACACTGTAACCGCCGGAGTCGCCTGTCACCGAGTTGGAAATCGTGAGGCTGTTGGTCGCCGTGCCGAAACGATGTCCATTATCTGTAATGGGCGCGCCGTTGAACAACCATTGCCAGGCCAAAGGCGCACTGCCGTCGGCCGAAACGGTGAACTGCGGGCTGACGCCGACAGCATTAGTCTGACCAACCGGCGCTTGCGTGATTATGGGCGGAGCCCCAACGGAAACCGCGGCCACCATGCTTGTGGCCGAGCCGACCAGATTGGTCAGCAGGACGAAGTAGCTGCCGCTATCACCCGGTTGCGCGTTCGCAATGGTCAGAACATTGCCGTTGGCGCCGTTGACATGGCCGTTGTTGGTGAGTGGAGCGCCATTGAAAAACCATTGGTAAGCAGGCGCGGGGACGCCCGTGCCCGTCGTCTGCAGCACCAGGGTGCTGCCGTTGGTGGCGATGAGACCGGCCGGATTCTGCCAAACCGACGGGGCCAGGGTGTTGGTGGTAAATTGCGCAAGCTGCAGCCCGGACAGTTCCGCGTAACCAAACACGCCGGTGTGCATGGTGACGACCAGCGGCGTGGAAGCATCGGGAACGATCACGTTTCGAAACGCGGCATACTGCACTCCTTCCTGCCACACCGGGGGGTTGGCCACCGGGTTTTCGAAAGAGGTTTTCGTCCCGTAATCCGTGGCACCCACCGTGACCTGGCCCTTGCCGTCGGAACTGTAGAGATAAACATCATAGCTGCCGGGCGGAAGGTTGGTGAGCGTATAGGTGCTGCTGCCAGAGATCGTGGAGAGATCGTACCCGGCATACATCGCATCGGCGGAGCCGTTGCTCAATCCCGAGTATGGCGTGTTCGAGATCAGCAGGCTGACCTGCGTGCCACTGCCATCAGCCAGCTTCAAGTTGGGCGTGGATCCATTGAGCGGCCAGTCATCCGAGTTCCAAAAGTCCGAACTGGTCTGGCCGATTGCGGCAAAACCGGTCTCGGAGGAAGTAACGGCATAACCCAAATCCATGTTGAGCAAGGTGGCAGCGGTGGTGATGACGGCCAGCGTTGCGTTCGAGCTAATGGCAAATCCCGCGCTGTTGCTTACGGCCACGGAATATTGGCCGGCCTGGAAACCTTGCGCGGGATTGATGGCCAGGGCGTTGGTCGTGGCCCCGGCAATCGGAGTTGCGTTCAAGTACCATTGATAAGTCAACGGCGTGGTCCCGGTCGCCGCCACGCTGAAAGCGGTCGCCTGGCCGATGAGAACGGTCTGCGGCTGCGGTTGCTGCGTGATGGTCGGCGGCGTCAGCACGGTGAGCGTGGCCGCGCTGCTCGTCACTGTACCCAGTGAATTGCTCACCACCACCGTGTAATCGGCGGCGGCCCCGGATTGGACATTGGTCAGTGTCAGGCTCGTATTGGTGGCGCCTGCGATTGGCACACCGTTGGATTGCCATTGATAACTCAACGAGCCAAAGCCCGTGGCCACGACTGTGAACACCACGTTCGTGCCGGCGATGACCGTTTGGCCCTGCGGCTCCGTCGTGATGTCCGGCCCCTTGCATTTGCCCGCGCTGCCCGCCGCGTAAATCGCGGAGATTTCGTTGGAGGTAAGGGCGCGATTGTAAAGCGACACTTCATCCAGGCTGCCCTTGAGCTTATGGTCCCAGAAGGACTGGCCCGAAGTGCCGAAGTAGAGCGGGAAATTACCATAGTCCTGCGGGAAGGCCACGTTGGTCTGCCGTTCCATCACGCCGTTGACGTAAAGCTGGATGAAGTTCGAGCCGCGCGTTGCCGCGACATGGTACCACGCGCCGGTGCTCACCGTGGTTGCGGAATGGATTTCGATTTCCAGCCCAGCTGCGGAAGCCACCATGAACCGGAACACATCCACGCCGCCGACGCGCGTCTTGCTCAAATCGTAGCCTTCAAAATTGCCGCTGCGGCTGTTTTGTTTGAAGACGATGTATTGGTCGCCCGCGGGCGAGCCGCCTGAACCGGCGGAGTCCAGCGAGCTGAATCGCACCCATGCTTCGACCGTGAGATTGGTGGGCTGCAACAACGGCCCGTTGGTGATTTGAACAAAGCCGTTCGTGCCGTCAAAATTGAAAGCGGAACCGACGAAGCCCGGAGTGTTGGCGGTCGCGCCGCCCTGGAGCGCGCCCTGGTTGGTGCCCGCGATGTTGGTGGCGCTGCCGTCGCCCGGCCACCACCCGACCAGGTTCGCCGGTGCTGGAAAACAGCCCGCGTTCGCACCGAAGCAAAAAACGATCGAGAGGAGCAGGATGAGCACGTACTCTGGGCTGAAGCGCTTAACGCACAGAACCAGACCCTCGATAAACCGTATGCAGCTAAACTTCCCTCGAGCAAAACTCATAGCTTGGGTCATATTTATTACCCAAAGTCTCGGAAGTTGTCGAGCAATTTGGCGGCATGAATCTAATTTTCTGTGCAACCCGGAAGTTATCCGTATTAAACCGGAACCATGCAGTCGGAAACCATGGATGGACAGGAATTAAAAGGGAGGTGCATGGGTCGGATTGGAATCACGTCCTATTCAGTGGAGTTGTGCTGGCCACCAAAGGTCTGCATTCGGCGCTCTTCTATTAGTGTTTATTCGTGTCCATTCGTGGTTCAACTGCAATGTTCCTTCCTGAATGGTCAAAGCTTTCCGCTCTACATTACCTGCTTGCTCCCGGCGCGACGAAACTGCATGATTTCCGGCCCGCTGGGTCTGGGTAGGCGGGCGGAACAGAGTTTGAGTATGAAGAGCAAGCCGATTTTACGTTTTGGGTTGCCGAAGGGCAGTCTCCAGGAAGCCACCATCGAAAAGATGGCCAAGGCCGGATTCAATATCCAGGTCAGCAGCCGTTCGTACATTCCTTACGTGGATGATGAGGAACTGCAAATCCGCCTGATCCGCGCGCAGGAAATCAGCCGTTACGTCGAGCATGGCTACCTGGATTGCGGCATCACCGGTCACGATTGGATTCAGGAGAACGATTCGAAAGTGCATGAAGTGGGGGAGTTCCAGTTCAGCAAAGCGACGCGCCAGCCGGCTCGCTGGGTGCTCGCGGTGCCGGAGACTTCCCCGATCCGGTCGGTAAAGGACTTGAAAGGCAAACGCATCGCCACCGAGGTCGTCAACCTGACGAAAAAATACCTGCGCAAGAACGGAGTCAAGGCCGAGGTGGAGTTCTCGTGGGGCGCGACTGAGTTCAAAGCGCACGAACTCGTGGACGCGATCGTGGAGTTGACTGAAACCGGATCATCGTTGCGCGCGAACAAGCTGCGCATTGTGGACACCCTGCTTTCCTCGACGCCGCGGTTGATCGCCAATCACGCTGCCTGGAAGGAAAAATGGAAGCGGCAGAAGATCGAGAAACTGGCGTTGTTGCTCAAAGGGGCGCTGGAAGCCGAGGCGAAGGTCGGCTTGAAAATGAACATCGCCCAGGGTAACCTGACAAAGTTGTTGCAAAGTCTGCCCGCTCTGCGTAACCCAACCATATCCAATCTCAGCCAGCAGGGCTGGGTGGCGGTGGAAACCATCATCGACGAGCATGTCGTGCGCGAATTGATTCCGCAGTTGAAAGCCGCGGGCGCCGAAGGCATCATTGAATATCCGTTGAACAAAGTAGTTTACTAAGTCTGCCAACAACTTATATGGGATCACTGAAGAAACGTCGGAAATCGAAGATCAACAAACACAAACGCCGCAAGCAGTTGCGCGCCAATCGCCACAAGAAGCGCACCTGGCAGAAGTAGTCGCCGCGTTTGGCGCTATTTGGCCGCCGCCAGCGACGGTTCGGATGTTTCTGAAGCAGTCCTTCGTCGTTCTCGGTGAGGGCGGCGAGCATTCCGCAATAAAGCCCATCCGGTGGGGCGCGTCATTTCGTGCCCGCCCTGCCAGGATGGGTTCCAAGCTTGATTGCCAGCCCTCCACGCTGTATTCTACCGCATGCGGTTTTTTCGTGCTCTGAGATGGTTTATACTGCCACTGGCCCTGAGCGTGCTGTTTTTGGCCGGGTGCGCTGCTTCGCCTCACGTGCGGATACCTCTTTCGGGTTCGCAAGCGTCCAAGGCGCGCCCCGAATCTTCCGAAGTTGATCCCAAGGCGGTTGAAGCCCATGCGCACTATACCTTGGGCACGATGTATGAAGTCGATGAGCAACCGGATCTGGCGCTGGAAGAATTCTCGAAAGCGGCCCTGGCCGATCCATCCAATGAGCAGTTGGTGATGGATTTGTCCGCTCGGTATCTCCGGCGGAAGGAGCCGGAAAAGGCGCTCGACGTATTACTGCGGGCGACCGAATTGCCCGAGGCTTCAGGCGAAGAATTCGCACAGCTCGGGCTGGTTCAATCGCGGCTCGGGAAGGAAAAGGAAGCGATTGACGCCAGCGAAACCGCGATCAAACGCGCGCCGATGTCCTTGTCGGGCTATCGGAATCTTTTCCTGATCCATCTGCAAAAAGGCCGAATCTCACAGGCATTGGCGGCCCTGGACCGGGCGGCCCGGCAACCGGGCACATCACCTGAGTTTCTCGTGGCCGTGGCCGAGTTCTACTCCAGCCTCGAGCGCCAGGCGCCTTCGCAGAAGGACGCAACGACCGCTGGCGCTCTGGCAGTCCTGCGACGCGCGGCCAGGAGCAACCCAACCAATCCGCAGCTTCAGTTGCGGCTGGCGGACAGCTTGAACGCAAGCGGCGACTCGACGAATGCGATCCAGGTTTACATCCAATTGCTGGATCGTTACGGGGAATTGCCGGCCTTGCGCGAGGAAGTGCGGGCGAAGTTGGCGGACCTCTATTTGCGCGGCAATCAAGGCGAGAAGGCGAAGGAGCAGCTTCAAGCCATGCTCCGGGATGATCCAGCCAATGCGACTGCATATTACTTTCTGGGCGCGCTGGCTTACGACGCAAAAAATCTTCCCGAGGCGGAGGACAATTTTCGGAAGTCCTTGCTTTTGAAGGATGATTCCGCGGCGGTGTATTACGAACTGGCCGAGGTCCAGATCAACCTGGACCACGCGAAGGCCGCGTTGCAAACCCTCGAACAGGCGCGCAAGAAATTCCAGGAGAACTTCATGGGCGAATTTCTGACGGCGCTCGCCTACAGCCGGGAGAAGGATTATACGAACGCGGTGAACCATTTCACCGCGGCCGAATTGCAGGCGCGGGCGGCTAGTCCGCCGCGGCCGTTGGACAAGTTCTTTTACTTTCAAGTGGGCGCGGCGCATGAACGCAAGGGCGATCTTGACCAGGCGGAGAAATATTTCGAAAAGGCGCTGCAACTCGAGCCCGAGTATCCGGAGGCGTTGAACTATCTCGGATACATGCTCGCTGAGCACGGCCTGAAGCTCGATCATGCGCGCGACATGATCGAGAAGGCGGTCAAGCTTGCGCCCACGAATGCGGCCTATCTGGACAGTCTCGGCTGGGTGCTCTACAAACTGGACGAGCCGGGCGACGCGCTCTCGCAGGAGTTGAAGGCGGTGGAGCTTTCCGAAGAGCCGGATGCGACCTTGTTCGATCACCTGGGCGATATCTATGCCGCCCTCAAGCAGTCCGAGAAGGCGCGGGAAGCGTGGAAGAAGTCGCTGGCGGTTGAACCCAATGAAGAAATTCGCAAGAAGCTCGAATCGAAACCGGGCGCGGCGGAACCAGGCAGCCCGGCGAAAACCAGCGGGTTGAAGCAGTGAGACTTGTTGAGGGCAAATCGTCCCTCGGAATCTGTGTCGTAGGGCTGGCAGTCGTCGGCGCGCATGGAAACGCGCCCTGCCCGAATAGGTTCTTTGGCGGATCGGGGACGAAAGCAATTTGAGCAGCGGCTGAACCTAAACTAACCACGGATGGCGCACCGTTTTAAGAAACATTACACCCGGGATGAGGCGCGCGCGCTGCTTCCCGTCCTCCGCGAATGGCTGGAGCGATTGGAAGCGTCACGGCTGGAACTCCAACAGAACGAACGGCGCCTGGCGGGATCACATCCCGCCGGCCACGATGTGGGCGGCGAACTCGTCAACAAATCGATGCGGCTGCTGGTGGACATCAAGGATTTGCTCCGAAAATTCCAGGACCGCGAGATCCTGATCAAAGACCTGCCGCGTGGGCTCATCGATTTCCCCGCGCTCATCGGCGGCAAGGAGGTTTTTCTCTGCTGGGAAAAGGACGAGGAAGACATCGAATTCTGGCATGACATCGACAGCGGCTACGCGGGGCGGGAACGGCTCTGATTGGCAGGGGTCAGTAATACAAAAACGAGGACCCTTTACGGTGAACTAACCGCAAACGTTGCCGATGCCACATGGCGACCTTTGTTTCCGATGACCCGGGCTAGTGGTGATGCTTCTCCAGCCATCGCGTGGCTGAAGCAAGCGGGTCCGCCTCGCGATGGAACCTTCTTCCGACATGTTCTCCCAACGCCCGGGCGGCGTGACGGCGAACCTGGTCCGGCAGGCTGGTGTCTCGAATCTTATCGGCCAAAACGGAAACCGCCTTCTGCTTTTGCTGTTTCAAAAACAACGGGAACACTTCCTGCGCATGTTCATACCGTTGAGCCGGCGTGAGCGGCGTCTCGGCGAGCAACCTTGCGGGATGAAAGAGCCCCTTGACCTCTTCCCAAACCCTCGACCAGGCCGACACAGCCACAGGCACCTCCTCATCCACCTGCGCTTTCAAATAGTCCGCCAGATAACTCAAGGCAATGTGATGCGCATTCATCACGTTGGCGGCCTCTTCTTCCACCTCCGGATCGGGTGGCTGGAGTTGCGCGTTGGTGATCTGAATCCAGGCCGGAGTATCCTGCCGCGGCGCGCCCGTGGTGCGAATGTTGGGGGCAATCGTTTTCGCTTCGGCCGTGCGCTGGCCGAGATAGGCCAACCCCCACTTGTCGCAAAGATATTTTAACAGGCTCGTGTGGTCGAATTGTGTGTCCACCAATCCGGCGTCCACCCACGGAGAAACCAGCAGCGCCGGCACGCGCACTCCCAGGCGATCAAAAGGGTAGCCGGTACTTTGGCTGATCTCATCCGGAAAAACCGCCTTGGGCGGCGAAACGTGATCATAAAAACCGCCATGTTCGTCATAGAAAACGACCAACAAAGTCGATCTCCACAATTCCTGGTTGGCCCGCAAGGCATTATAGACATCCGCAATCAGCTTTTCCGCTTTCATGATGTCGTGCGGCGGATGGTCGTCGTTTTCGTCCGTCCCGTTGTAATCAGGTTCGATCAGGCAAAACGCGGGGAAGTCGTCCGGCAAGCCCCGGGCATCCTTGTAAAAGTGGTCGATCGAAAAGTAACGCATGGCATTTTCCGGCTCGCGTTGATGCCGCAAAACCCAGGTTTGGGGAATGTCGTGAAAATAGACCTTCCAATGAATTCCCTTGCCGGACAGGCGGTCAAAAATCGTGTCCTGGTTCTGCTCGAAGAACCCGTCCAGGTCTGATTTATGCGCTCCGTCTTCGGGCATGTCATGTTTTCCGGACGAGGTCCCTGTCAGGGCAAAAAAGCGATTGGGCCACGTTGGTCCGGGCAACGACGAAAACCAGTGGTCGCAAACGGCAAAATTCTCCGCGAGCGTGTGGAGCGCCGGCAGGAAGCCCCGCGGATAATAGCCCATGATGCAAGGGCTCAGTTGCAACGCCTCCGTGCGAGGTTCGTGTGAGGCGATAAAATTCTTAACAAACCCGGAATTGCAATCCTCAAGCTGCGCTTTCACATGCACGACCTCGTGGTGCGGGTCGAGTTGCATCTGGCGCTCCGTGGTCGGCTTTTGGAAAACCGGATTCCCGCTGTCGTCCGGGTTGGAGCGCGGCGGTTTGGCGGCATCAATGCCGTCCAGTTTCGGGTATTTTTCCTGAAAACAACCCAGCATCTGGTCGAACGAATGGTTTTCCAGGATTAAAAGCACGACATGTTGTATCGGGTCGGCGGATGGCGATGGCATAGGCGTTCAGGTTCCTTCGTTGGACGCGCGGTATCCGGCGAGCCGGGCCACGTTCGCCTTTATACTGTGCCGAATTCATCCCGCGGCAAGCCCAAAAATTCATGGGCACGCAGATTTGAGCCGGCGAGTATTTTCCACCTCAAAGGATGTAACGAATCGCTTTGATCAAGGCCGCCACGATGCCGATGAATCCCGCGCCCAGGGCGAAAATGCTGATGATGCCTCCCCGGATGCTGGGCGACATGGACAGCGCGACGCCGATGATGCCAAATAGGATGGCCACGATGGCCAGAACAAATCCCCATATGGCCCCGGTGCTGAAGCTTGCAAAGGCGGCGATGATCGCGATGATCGATGGGATGCTGAAATGTGCCTTTGATGTAACCGTTTGATCCATGAAAAAATCTGCTTCCCAATCAGGGTGCCCGCCACTCCCTTATTCACCCCGGTAAAGGGGGCGCCAATCAGGGTGCAGACGTTGCGTACTGCCCACTGCTCCTGGCAACCGCCCTCAATCGTGTAGCGCCAGGCGTTCCATAATGGCTTGGTACCGCAAACGTTCACTTTCCGGCCACTGATCAACGCTTCCCGGGCCATTGGCATCTGCTCGTCCTCCATTCGATCCTGACGGCACCGATCCCTGCGGCTTTCCAGGCCGTGCCGGCGGCCTGCCGGTGGGCGGCAGCGCACTGGGGGGGTGCAGATTTATCACCACGTCTTTAATCGTGCCATTGAACTCGAATGGAGACTCGTATTCATCCGATACGGGTGAACCGGTGTCGCGACCGATGTCGAAGGTTTCGTCGGCGGAATAACGACCGGCAATGGTCTTGTCCACACGTCCCTGGGCGACAGTTTGGTCGTTCACGAAGAGGGTGACCGTGCCGCCTTTGGCCAGGCCACCGCCATCGTATTTGAATTCGACGCGAATGGTGGCGGGACCTGGGGGAATGTTTTGATTGGAGGCAATCTTGTACCGGTTCTGCGTGAACCAGTTGTATTCATAGGCTGGCCGGTTGTCCTTGATGTAAAGGGTATAACCGCCGACAACGCCGCCTGCGGCCACCAGCACGCCCTCGGCCATATTGGTGGTGATGACAACTCTAGCGGTGATTGAGTGTGATTTGTTCTTTACGTTGGGAGACGAACTCTCCGGGATGCGAAACGCACCCGGAAGATAGGTGAACTCAGTCCGCCCGGCGATGAGGCTGGGACGCAAGCTGGGATCTAATCGTCCGGTGGTGCGGTCGTCGAGAGGCAGGACCTGGTATTTTTCGGCCTCCTTCCAAAAGAGGTCCTGGAGTTGCGCCAAACGTAGCGGCTCCCGTTTGGCGAAGTCATTCGCCTCGCTGAAATCATGCTCAATGTTGTAGAGCTCCCAGACGTCCTGGTCGAACGGGGGCGGAACTTCGTTGCCCCAAGGCAGCTTGTGGAAGGTGGCCGCCACCCAGCCTTCATTATACATCGCGCGATTCCCGAGCATCTCGAAATATTGCCTGAGACGGTGTTCCGGAGCGTTCGCATCATCGAAACTGTAAACCATGCTGATCCCTTCAATGGGCTTTTGTTGCACGCCATTGACCTCGGTGGGCTGGGGAATGTGGGCGGCTTCAAGGATGGTCGGAGCGAGATCGATGCAATGATAAAACTGCGCGCGAATCCCGCCGGTGTCCTTGATGCGTTTGGGCCAGGAGATGACGAGCGGGTTGCGGGTGCCGCCAAAGTGGGAAGCGACCTGCTTGCCCCATTGGAAGGGAGTGTTCATGGCCCAGGCCCAGCCGACGGGGAAATGGTTGTAGCTCTTGGGTCCGCCGATCTCGTCCAGGTGTTTCATAATGAAACCGGCATCCTCCTGTTGACCATTGAGAGAGCACATTTCATTGAAGCATCCGGCGAGCGTGCCTTCCATGGAAGCGCCATTGTCGCCAATTACCCACATGACCAGCGTGTTGTCGGTCTGTCCGGTCCGATCCAGTGCGTCCAAAATACGGCCGACCTCAAAGTCGGTTTGGGCGGTGAAGGCGGCGAAGGCTTCCATCAACCGGGCAGCGACGCGCTTGCTGTCCGCGCTGAACGAATCGTACGCCGGGATCTCCTTGGGCCGCGGGGTGAGCTTGGTGTCGGGCGGGATGAGGCCCAGCTTGAGCTGGCGCTGGAAGGTTTCCTCGCGATATTTGTCCCAACCCTGATCGAACTGGCCATTGAACTTTGCGATCCAATCCTTCGGCACATGATGCGGCGCGTGGGTTGCTCCCGGCGCGTAATAAATAAAGAACGGCCGATCCGGCGTGACCGATTTTTGATGATCGATGAATTCGATGCACTTGTCCGCCAGCGCGTCGTTCAAGGTGTATTCGCCCTCGCGTCCTTTGGGGACTTCCATCTCGACGGGCCGCGTGTCCTCGTAAAGCGCGGGCTGCCATTGGTTGGCCTCGCCCCCGTTGAAACCAAAGAAGTGGTCAAATCCCTGCATGGTCGGCCAGCGGTCGAACGGGCCGGAGACACTGGTTTCCCAGTCGGGCGTGTTGTGGTTCTTGCCGAAGAAGGCGGTGCTGTAGCCGTGCTGCCGGAGAATTTCGGAAACCATCGCGCAACTCCTGGGAATCTGCCCGGTGTAGCCGGGGAAACCCGTGCCAAGTTCCGTGATCACGCCGGTGGCCGCGGAATGATGATTGCGGCCCGTGAGAATGGCCGCGCGCGTGGGCGAGCACAACGCGGCCGTGTGGAAGCGGGTATAACGCAAGCCGCTTTTGGCCAGGCGGTCGAGACTGGGCGTCGGAATCTGGCCGCCAAACGTGCCCCACTGCCCGAAACCGCAGTCGTCGATCATCACCAGCAGGACGTTGGGCGCGCCCTCGGGCGCGGTGATGATCGGGATTTTCTCCGGCTTGGAGTCCTTGTAGGTGCGTCCGATGACGCCTTTGAACGGCGGCTCAGGTTGCGGCAGGATCGTCTGGGCCGGCGTGGTGAACCATGCGCCCAACCCCAGGCCAAGTGCGGTCAGCAGAATACGAGTCTTGTTCTTCATTTGCTGTACTTGGGTTTTCCTCCGGCCGGGTCCTCTGTCCAGGAGCAGGTTGTTCACTCGCGCCCTCGCGCGAAAAATGTGACGCTCGCGATTCTCCAAAATGTGACCTCCGGGTGCGAGTGGGTGTTGACCCCAACTTTGGCGGCGGAAACTTCCGAGCGAAGGCGGAAGCGCAGCGTCGGGCGGCGGAACGAATAGCCAGAATCGCAGGCCCCGGTCAGCGTTGGGCAGTAGCCTTCACGGCAGAGCTGTGACAAAGATTAGCCGGAGGTTGAGCGCCAGCGACACCTCCGGATCGCCCGGCAGGAACTCCCGGCCCTGGAAGGTGTGCCAGAATGACGCTCCCGGCCACTTGGCTACATAAATGGTTCTTCGCCGGTTTCGGCGGAGTTCCTGATCCTGGATGGCTGTTGAGTTCCCCTTCACGGCGGAGCCGTGACAGAAGGTAGCCGGGCGGTTGAGCGCTAGCGACACCCCCGGATAGCTGTCCAAGCTTCCAGCACCCCGGAGGGTGTGCCAGAAGCACCCCGCGTAACGGCTCGTATGGACGCTTATTCCACCGAAAACAGCGAAGGGCCACTAAAACCTGCACAACCCACTATCCGACAGCCGCTTAGGCCGTTTTTGGCCTCGGAATTGACTTCCCCGCGCCGAAAAAAAGAGGTTTAATTTGGTTTAATTTACTTTAATTCGCCTTAATTTCTCGCCTCGCAGGTTTAATTCCCCGCTATGCACGGAGCGTTCCTAATGCGCCAAAATGTCTCAGTTCTGACGTTGGCCCGGCGCCGCAGCTTCTGAGATAACGGGACCCTGGCTTGCGAGACTTTGGACTCATTTTGATTGTCAAAGAACCATACCCGCTCTCAACGGAGCGGGGGTAAAATCTGCTGCCGCCAAGCTCCCCAACGCCCATTTGGGCCTTGGTCATTTGTCATTGGATCTTCCGGCGCTTCGCGCCGGCCCTCCCATCCGTCACCAACACCGCCAACTAAAGCACGTCCACCTCACCCGCGCAAGTAATTTCTGAAGATTTCTTTCAGCTCTCTCAATCGTGGCGTGGTCCACGGCCCCGCTAAACCCGCGCTCCGCGCCTGCGGGGCCAAGCGTGGCGAGCCGGTTAGTCAAGCAGCCGTTGGGCAGGAGAATACCGCGCCTCAATTACGGCAAACTGCTCCCTATCGCCAGGGGCTCGGGCGTCCCAGAATGGGCCGACAAATATTTAACGAGTCAACCCTATGTTAATTTCAATATGTCGGGCTGCGGGAATGGGACGCGCGCTGTGCTTCGTCGCATCGGTGGCATTCATTTCAACCTCCGTTTCGGCACAGGTGAATTCCTGGATAAATCCAGCCAGCGGCAACTGGGAACAGGCGTCGAACTGGTCATTGGGTGTTCCGCCCGGCAGTTCGCAGTCGGTGATGATCACGAACACGGGTTGGAAAGCGGTGGCCATCCAGCTATCCACCGCATCCAATTTTCCCCAAGCACTGGCCGTGAATTCCGTCACGATTACGTCGCCAACGAACAGCTTCAACACGCTGCTCCTGAACTTCGCCGGAACCGGCTCGCCGCTCGTGATCGGCGTGGACTCGAACACCCCGGGAAGTCTGGTCATTGGCGATTCCAATTCAGCCGTGGTGATGTTTTCGTCCGGGCTGACTGTGAACAATGCATTAGGGACCAATAACTCGCATTTAGGCGAATTCGAGGTGGACGGCACCTTCAATGAAAGCGAGGGTTCCCAAGTGACGGCCGGATTTCTGGAGGTCGGCGGATCCGGCACTTACAGTATCACCAACAGTTTGCTCTCGGCGCCAGGCGAATTCATTTTCGGGCACTTCAACCAGCAGGGAGGAACGAATGTCGGCGCCGTCATTTTTACAGACGGTGGAGATTACGATTTGTTCGATGGAATGTTGAACGGAAGCGTGGAGATGGACGAACCGTACGCCGGTGTTTTCCGCCAATGGGGTGGCACCAACATCAGCAGTCTGGGTTTGAGAGGCCCGGGTGTGTACCAACTCTCCGGCGGTCTCCTGGTTCCAGGCGACCTTGAGGTGGGACCTTCGGAACTTTCCCCATCTTCTTTTGGGGCCGGAGCAGTTGTGCAAACCGGCGGCGCCAATAACGCCGGGAACATCACCATGGGCGTCGGCAGCTACGCTCTCCAAGGTGGGGTGCTGACGGCTTCGAACCTGGCCTTGCCGACAGTTTCATCGCGATTGGGATCCTTTGGCAGCAGCTTTGACCAGAGCGGCGGTTATTTCCGCAGCGGTGGCATCTCCATGAATGGCGTGTTCGATACGAGACTCGGGCTCCAAACTGCGACTTACGGGCTCAGCGGCGGCGAGTTGGAAACTCCAACCATCAACATGACGATGGGCCTCGTTAATCAAACCGGAGGAACCAACAGCGCCGGAGTGGTGACTCTCGACTCGGTGTCAAGTTATGTGCTGAACGGTGGGCTTCTTATCGTGAGCAATCTCACGCAAAATGGGCAAACCGCCTTTTCCCTCGTCGGCTCCATCCAGCAATCGGGTGGCACGAACGAAGTCCTGGGCCTGCTGTTCGTCGGCGGCAACTCGAGCTATAACTTTACCAATGGGCTCTTGATTGCGGACAATATCCACGTGACCGGACAGGCCATCTTCCTGCATGCCGGTGGCTCGTTCGGCGGGCTCGACAACGTCCTTCTCGCGGGTGGCGGCTGGGTGGAGCAGACGGCGGGCGAGCAATTAGGCCAATTACAACTCGGATCAGGCACGAATTCGTCCGTGAACCTCCCGTCCGGCTCGTGCGTGCTTCGATTCGCGGACAGCAGCGGCGTTCCCTGGGCCGGCGACGGACGCTTGACGATTCAGAATTGGTCGGGATCGCTTACCGGCGGCGGCTCGCAGCAGCTCTTCTTCGGGACGAGCGCCTCTGGATTGACCTCGCAGCAACTTGGCCGGATGCAATTCAGCAATCCGGCGGGGTTGCCAAATGGAACGTATTCCGCTCGGATTCTCTCCGATGGCGAAGTCGTCCCGGGTCACGCGATCTCAAATTCGGGAGTGGTGAATTCCTGGATAAATCCAGCCAGCGGCAACTGGGATGACGCGTCATCCTGGTCTCTGGGTGTTCTGCCCGACAGTTCGCAATCGGTCCTGATCACGAATTCCGGTTGGAAGGCTGTCGCCATCAATCCCTCCACGCCAATCAGTTTTCCCGGCTCCATGACCGTGAACAACCTGACGATTCAGGGCGCCACGAACACCGAGAATACTCTCCTCCTGAATTTCTTCGGCACCACAGTCCCGCTGACGGTCTTGAACGGGCTGACGTTGCGGGACGGCGCGCAGATTCTGAATTTCAATTCTGGCCTCGAGGTTCAGGGCGGCACGATCACCGTCACGAATTCGCAAATCAATCAGGACGGCGGCTTTGTTGGCACAATGGGCGCGCCGATGTATCTCCAAAACGCCATGTATAACCTGACGAACGGCCTTTTCGAAGGGGGCCAGGTGGTGATTGGCCAGTTTTACTCAGGCCGTTTCAACCAGTACGACGGCACGGCGCTCATCACGAATTTAGCTTTTGGCCTCAGCGCAGGGGGCGGTGCCAGCGGCGGCGGCACGTATGCGTTGTACGGCGGGAACCTCAGCCTTCCCGGTGGATTGACGCTTTTGGGCGAGGATAACTCGACATCGTCCTATCTTCAGGCGGGCGGGACAAATCGGACCACGCAGGTGTCCATCGAGCCCGGCCTTTTCGGCATCAGCCCGAGCTTCACGTTAAACGGTGGTTTGCTCGCGGACAATAACGTGTCGATTGACGCGGATGACTTTGGCGGCGTCACTCTCAATCAGAATGGCGGAACACACGTCATCACCAATGCGCTGAACCTTATCGGCGGCGCATTCAGTCCAAATGAACCTCACCCGGCTGTGTACCAACTGAACGGTGGAACACTGTCCGCCGGCTCCATGAACATGGACGCCACTTCCGGAGACGCCGCACTCAACCAATCCAACGGAATCGCACTAGTGGCCGAGATTCAGGCGCACGCCAGCGGTAGCCAGACGTACTTCACCACCGCGGTGAACTTGTCCGGTGGCACGTTGACCTGTTCGAATCTGTCCGTCACGGACGGCGGCAGCATCCTCCAGACCGGCGGCGTATTGACCGTCGGCAATTCGCTTGCTTTCGGCGGCTTTATCGAGCCGGGACCGAAGATTTACAGCAACTACAAGCTGCTTGGTGGAATGCTGACCGTCAGTAACATCAATGTGGGCGGTGTCTGGATGATTGGCGACTCCAGTACGAATCGCATCAGCAATCCCGGAACTTGCAGCCTTTCGCACACGCTGGTGATCAGCAATGCCGTCGAACAGCTCGGGCGTTTTATCCTCGCGAGCAACGCGCTCATCGATCTGGCTGGCAGCGCCAGCCGGCTGAGCTTCGCGAACAGCAGCGGCGAGAGTTGGACCGGCGGCGCATTGCTGGTGGTATCCAACTGGAATGGAAATCTTTCTGGCGGCGGCGCGGAGCAGTTGAAGTTCGGAACAAATCAGTCAGGGTTGACGCCTGCGGAATTGAGCCAGATTCAGTTCAATTATTCATCGAATCTTTATTCGGCGAAAATCCTCAGCACCGGTGAAGTGGTTCCGGATCATGTGATCTTGCCGAGCGTTGTTTTTGCGCGGCAGGGAAACAATCTGATACTGACCTGGCCGCCGGGATGGTCGCTGCAAACCGCGACGAATGTCCTTGGTTCTTACATCGATATTTTGGGCGCAACCTCCCCGTACACCAATAATATGACCCTCGAGCCGCAGCGGTTCTTCCGAGTGCGGCAGTGATGGGAGCGCGTGGCGAATTTTTTGCCTTTATCCACCGTCGCGATTAAATCCGCTCGAAATCAATAAACCCCTTGTCCATATCCACCGAGACCAGCCGCACTCGCGCCTTGTCGCCCACGTCCACGCCGCGCGCGTTGCGGACGATCATGCCTTCCGCGGGCAGTTTGAGCAGACGCACGTAGGTGCCTTTGGGCGAAGCGCCGGTGATGATGCCGTCAAAGACCTCGCCAAGGCGCTGCCGCAGCAAATCGCAGGCGGCGATTTTCCGCATCAACCGCTCCACTTTGCGGGCGGCGTCTTCGCGCTCGGTGCAGTGCGCGGCGATTCGCGTCAATTCCGGCTCCGGATAAGGAGTGGCGGTCCCGGCGGCGACGGCTTTCAATAGCCGTTGCGTCACCAGATCGGCGAACCGGCGGTTGGGCGCGGTGGAGTGAGTATAGTCATTCACCGCCAGGCCAAAGTGCCCCACGTGTTCCTGGCCGGCCAGTTCCACGATGTACTCGCCGGGCCCGAGCAACTTCACGACGGCCAGTGACAAATCCGGGAAATGTTCCGGATCAGCCTGCCGCTGGCGATCGAGAAAATCCGCCAGCGCCTTGGGATCGGGCGTGTCGGGCAGGCGCGCGCCCTTTTGCGCGGCGATCGCCTGGATGCGGTCCCAGCGCTTGGGTGTCCGCACCACGCGCCGGAGTGAAAGCGTTCCATGGTCCTTGAGATGTAGCGCCATGGCCACGTTCGCCGCGACCATGAAGCTCTCGATGATGTGGGTCGCCGCATTCTGGCGCGAAATGACGAGGTCCTTCACCTGGCCGTTCTCCACGACAGGAGTCGCTTCGACCGAACTGAACGCCAACACGCCGTGGGCCTTGCGAAGCCCGCGCAACCGCTCGGACGCCTCGCGTTGCAAACGGATTTGCGCCTCCATTCCGGGCACGCTCGCGATGGCCGGAGGAATCGCTCCCCGGCCTTCCAGCCACGCGCCGACGCTCTCGTAGGCCAGTTTGGCCTGGTTGCGAGTCAAAGCGGGATAGACCTCGTGGCAACTCACCTCGCCGGAATCTTGGATGTGCAACTCGATTACCAATGCCGTGCGGTCGCAATTGTTTAAGAGCGAGGTCCGGTCGGTCGAAAGCTCCGCCGGCAACATTGGGAAAATGGAGATGCCCGTATAGACGGTCGTGGAGTTGGCGGCCGCGTGGCGATCGATCGCGGAATCCTTGGCCACCATCGCATCCACATCCGCGATCCCAATGAGCAGCCGCAACGTGCCGTCCGCGGTTTGCTCCACGTATTCAATTTGGTCGAGATCGCGCGATTCCTTGTTGTCGATGGAAGACCACAGCAGCGCGCGCAAATCGCGTGGTGGGTCCACAGGTTTTGGTGGCGCGCTGGCGGTTGCCTGAAGTTCGCGATTGATCTCGGGCGGGAAGTCCGGCTGGAATCCGGCCTCGATCATCGCCTGTCGCGCCCGCGTTTTAAGATCGACCTGTGGGTTAATCATGAGCTCATTGTGGTTTGGCGGGAGACGGGCTGGCAATTGGAAACTTTGGCTCCTAGGTATGGAGTCCCGGCTTTAGCCGGCGGAGCTATCGCATGGTCGAGCACGTTGGAAGTTTTTAACATCATGGTTCCGTTGCCCCTGCCGCCTCAGGGCGGGACTCCATGCGCGTGCATCCGCTTGGACGCGTAGCGGCTCATCCGCCAAATTCGCCCTTTTCCATTTCATTTTCCCTTTGGCACCGGTACAAAATCCTCCATGCGAAAGATGCCTGCCGTCACGCCAGCCGCGAGCCCGAGCCCCTCTCCGCGACTGCGGCAATATTTGTACTTCACCGCGGCGACCACCGGCATGGTCATTATGGTCGTGGAAATCCTGGGCGCGAAAATGCTCGCTCCTTACGTCGGCACTTCCCATTTCGTCTGGACGGCCCAGATCGCCGTCACGCTGGTGGCGCTGGCGGCGGGCTACTACGCGGGCGGATGGCTCGTGGATCGGGCGCAAAACCTGGGCCGGCTATATGGCGCAATCCTCGTGGCGGCGGTGTATCTTTGCGTCACCGTCGTGTTGGTCAAGCCAGTTGCCTTTTGGTGCCTCGATTTTCGGCTGGCGCTCGGCTCGCTGCTGGCTTCGGCCATTCTTTTTTTCATCCCGCTGGCCCTGCTGGCCATGGTGGGACCATTTTTCGTGCGCATGCTCACTTCCGCCGTCAGCAATGTCGGAAACAATGTTGGCCGCCTCACGGCCATCAGCACGCTGGGCAGTTTTGCCGGCACGATTCTAATTGGCTATGTCCTCATTCCATACCTGCCCAATTCCACCACCATGCTGATCTCCGCGGGCGCTTTGATGTGCGTGACGGCGGGATACTTCATTGCCTGGGGCAGAAAACCGGCGCCAGTGGCACTCGTCTTTCTGATCGGCATGGCCGGACTCGGTGTGGGCGGCATGGGTGTCGCCAGGGAAAATCGCTCGCCGATGCCGGGTGCGGAGGTGATTTTTCGCGGCAACTCAAACTTCGGCCAACTCATGGTCGCGGACGTGACCAACTCGGCCACCAGCCGTCGTTATTACATGAACGACCTACTGTTCCAAAACATTTACGACATCAGCAACAAACAAAGCACGGCCATGTTCACTTACATGCTCCATGGCCTGGCCGTTGCCTATACGCCGAAAATCGACGACGCGCTCTGCATCGGAATGGGCGTGGGTATCGTTCCCCGCGAACTCGCGCGGGATCACGCGAAGGTGGATGTTGTCGAAATCAATCCGGCGGTGGTTCCCGTGGCGCGGGACTTCTTCGATTGCCCGCTGGATCAACTGAACCTCACGATCGGCGACGGGCGGCAATTTCTCAATCGCTGCTCGAAAAAGTACGATGCGGTGATTCTGGATGCGTTCCTCGGCGACTCCTGCCCTTCGCACTTGATGACCAGGGAAGCATTCGCCGCCATGCGGCATGTTTTACGCTCCAACGGCGTGCTCGTCATCAACACGTTTGGCGACCTCAGCCCGAAACACGATTTTCTATCCGCCTCGCTCTTTAAGACGCTCAAAGGCGTTTTTGCCAGCGTGCGGATTCATCACATTCCCGGTCACAACATGCTGTTCGTTGCTTCCGACCAGCCGGAGCTCAAGATTTTCCACCCGACCGACTTCAGCCAGGTCCATCGCGCCTGCCGCGATGACGTGGAAAGCACTTTCTCCGAAACGCCCGAGCCCGATCTGAACAACGGCATCATCCTCACGGATGATTATAACCCAGTAGAATTCTATGACGCCGCCAACCGCGAACAGCTCCGACGCAATCTCGTGGCGTGGCTCAGGAGATGAGAAAACCAGTTTGTAAAGACTTTGATTGCCACCAGGCCGCACCATGATACCATCAGGCCATGCCAGATTTGAAGGACGGCGAGAGCTGCGAGATGCAGGGCTCGGGCGCGAAACCCTACGTGCTCAAAAACACCGGCGGTGTCTATTCCTGTAGCTGTCCCGCGTGGCGAAATCAATCGATCGGCATTGAGAAGCGAACCTGCAAACATTTGCGCAAACTTCGGGGTGAGGCCGCCGAGGAAGCGCGCATTGGCGGCGCGCTGCCCCAGCGTCCGGTCAAGGCCAGCGCGGACGGCGAGGAAGTTGCCGGACCGCCGTTGCTCCTGGCTGAGAGTTGGGACAACGCCGCGGACCTTTCCGATTGGTGGATGAGCGAAAAGCTCGACGGCGTGCGGGCTTACTGGGATGGCCAGCAATTCCTTTCGCGACAGGGCAATCTATATCACGCGCCCGCCTGGTTCATCGAGGGCCTCCCCGCTGTGCCGCTCGATGGGGAGTTGTGGATCGATCGCAAGAAATTCCAGCGCACCGTCAGCATCGTCCGACGCCAGGACAAGACCGATCTTTGGAAGGAAGTGCGGTTCCTAGTCTTTGACGCGCCGGCGGCTTCGGGTGGATTTGAAGATCGGCTTGGTTTTCTGAAAGACACACTGGCCAAAAGCGGCTCGAAGTTCGCGCAGGCGCACGCTCAAGAGCGATGCCGCAGCCTGGAGGCGTTACGCACTGAGTTGGCGCGAGTCGAGTCGCTGGGCGGGGAAGGGCTCATGCTGCGGCAGCCGGGCTCGAAATACGTCGCTGGCCGCTCGTCCACGCTTCTGAAAGTAAAGACCTTCCATGACGCCGAGGCGGTGATTGTTGGCCATCAGGCGGGCACGGGCAAACACGCGGGCCGGTTGGGCGCGTTGCTGGTTCGCTTGCCGGATGGCACTGACTTCGCCATTGGCACCGGGTTCAGTGATCGTGAGCGCGCGAACCCGCCGGCCGTCGGCGTCGCGGTAACGTTCCGCTACCAGGAACTGTCCGAGGCCGGTGTGCCGCGCTTTCCGAGTTACGTTGGTGTTCGCGTTGAAGGAACCGCAATGCCCGCACCAACCGCTTCGCCGCCGACGAAGGCCGAAGCCAAGCCTGCTCCTGCTGTCTCAACACCCGTCATAGTAACTCAACCCTCTGCCGCGACTGGCACGCCCCGGCACTTTGAATTCACAGAGGGAACCTCCAACAAGTTTTGGGAAGTCTCGGTTTCCGGCAACGCCATGACGACGCGCTGGGGGCGCATCGGCTCGAACGGCCAGTCCAAAACCAAGACCTTCGCGGACGCGCAAGCCGCCGCGAACGCCATGGCCCTGCTGATCGAAGAAAAGACCGACGAGGGTTATCTCGAGCGGCGACAGTGAGGCGGGCCAATTCTTGCAATCGCCTCAAACATGCGGCACTTTGCTGCGATGTTTGAAGCCGAAGTCGATCCGTCCAAAAACCTGATAACGATCAGATATTCACAGATGGTCAGCCCCGAAGACTCCCGGCTCGGCGCGGAACGTTGCGAAGTTCTCGTGACTGAATTGAAGCCGGGCTTCCGCCTGCTGGGCGACCTGACTGGTTTGGAGTCGATGGATCTCGGTTGCCTGCCTCACATCCGGCGAACGATGGACCTCCTCAATAAGCATGGCGTCGCATTGGTGGTCCGCGTCATTCCTGATCCCCGCAAGGACATCGGCCTCAATATTCTATCATTGTTCCACTATGATCGTCGCGTCCGGATCGTGACCTGTGAGACGCTGGCGGAGGCGATGAGAGTTCTGGCGGGATAAGAAAGCTCCGCTAAATTGGTTCCACTTTGACATGCCTTGCAGGCGAACGATCAATCCGGATTGTGTTACGCAGCGGCCGGCCAAAGCCTGAGAGTTCGATCTGAGTCACGTCGCCGTCTTCCAATTTGACCCCAGCCCCAAAGCTGAAAACGTCCGCGCCGAAAAAATGGACATGCACGTCCCCTGGGCGGCAATGCGCGGCATACTTGAAGTGATGGTGCTCGATATTCTCGACCGTGTGCGCCATGTTCGTTTCGCCCGTGAAGAAGGTTTCTGACCAAACTGACTTGCCCTTGCGCTCGATGCGCACCGTCCCGCGCGCATTGACAAAATCGGGCTCGATAACCAACTCCGGGCCAATCGCGCACGTGCGCAACTTCGACGGGGCAAGGTAAAGGTAGTTCTTCCGTTCCAGAACGTGATCGGAAAACTCGTTTGCGAGCGCCATGCCAATGCGGCGCGGACGCCCGGAAGGATCGACAAGATAAATGCCCGCAACTTCCGCTTCTTCTCCGCCATCGTCCGCGAAGCTCGGCACTTCCAATGGATCATTGTGGCCGCGCAAAATCGTTCCGCAGCCCTTGTAAAACCATTCCGGCGACACGCCAATCTGTCCGGCGGCGGGACGCCCGCCTTCCACGCCCAATTGAAACATGCGCATGCTGTCCGTGATGACAGCTGTTTTTTGCGCGTTCGCGTGCATGGCCGCTCGGTTTTCCGCGCTCGCCTTGTGCGTCAGACCGGTCCCCGTTACCAGGCAGCGCGCCGGTTCCTCGGGATGATCAAACGCCGGCAAAATGAGCCAATTCGTTTCGGCACGATGAATTTTGTCGTAATCAAGCGCTTCATCAATTGCGCTGTCAGCGACAATATCGGCCAACGATTTCCCGGCGGCAATCGCCGCTTGCGCGACGGCATAAATGGACCCGTATCCGCGCAACAACCGCAACTCCTCCCCGGCCACGATCGCCACGCGGCGGCCTTTCTCCGGGTGCTTCAGTTGCACGAGCCGCGTCATGCAAACTGCACCTTGCTGGTGGGCGCTTTTTCATCCCAGCCCCGCGTCGGCGTGCTGGTGATGGATGAAATTTCCTTGATCGAAATCTGGTTGCCGCGGGATTTAACGCCTTTGACCGCGACTTCCTCCGGCTTGCACGTCTGCTGGTTGATCTTTTGGTACGGAGCCGGTTTATAACGGATGTACAGTTCCTTGGGCGTGTCCGGCTCAAAGAACAGGATGCGCGACTTGGGCGGAATGCAATGGTACTCCTTGTTCAGGATCATCCCGCCAAACGTAAACCGCTTCAGACAAGTCGTTTCCCGGTTGGTATAGGCCAGCGTCATGACACGATCGCGCTCCGGCAGGGCGCAAAAGACCAAATCCGGTCCCACGAACAATTTTTCCGGCAACTCCGTCATCTTGTAGTGCCCGTCCTTGAATACGAGCAGCAGTTTGTCGAATTTCGTGCAATCCACCTTGAACTCGTCGCCGGAGACCTTGTAGCCGATGTACCCCGACTCGCGATCGTACGCGACCTTGAACGCCTTGAACGCGACTTCTTTCGCATCCACTTCGTCGTAGCGGCTGCTCTTCGTCAGGCGCGGATAAATCGGGCCGTATTTAGCCAGCAACGCTTCGAGGCGGCCAATCACGTATTTGGTCAGGTGCTTGAGGCTCTTCTGCGTCTCGGCGAGTTCCGCCTTCACGCGCTCGATCTCCTCGCGATGCTTGTTGATATCGAAGAGCGAAATCCGGCGGATGCGCACCTGCAACAGCCGCTCGACATCTTCGTTCGTCAATTCGCTGACCAACTGGCGCTTGAACGGCTTGAAACCATCGTGCACCGCCTCCAGCACAGACTCGTTGGTCCGGCATTGCTCGATTTTTTTGTAGATGCGTTCCTCGATAAAGATGCGTTCCAGCGTGCGAAAATGCAGTTCACCTTCGAGCTTCTTTAGCTTTAACTCGAGTTCGCGCTTGTGCAGATCAACCAGTTGCTCGGTGTTTTCCTTCAGCACCTCGCTGACGGTCATTTCCACGGGGCGGTTGTTCTTGATGACGATGATGCGGCTGGCAATCGTCACCTCGCAATCTGTGAATGCGTAAAGCGCGTCGATCAATTGGTCCGCGCTGACTCCGGAAGGCGCCTTGACCTCGATCTCGGCCTCCTCGGAAGTAAAATCATTTATGGATTTGACCTTGATCTTGCCCTTGCGCGCGGCGTCTTCAATTGAGCCGATCAACGAGTCGGTGGTGGTCGTCGGAGGGATTTCCTTGATCGTGACCGTCGAATCATCCTTCGCCTTGATTTTGGCGCGCACTTTGATGCTGCCGGTGCCGTCCTTGTACTCACGCGCGTCCATCAGCCCGCCGGTTTGAAAATCCGGCAGGCACTTGAACGGTTGCTTTTTGAGAATCGCGATCTGCGCCTCCAGCAACTCGGGGAAATTATGCGGCAGGATTTTGCACGCCATCCCGACGGCGATGCCTTCGGTGCCCAGCATCAAGAGCAGGGGCAGTTTCGACGGCAACGCGATCGGTTCCCGGTTGCGTCCGTCGTAGCTCGACACGAACTCCGTCAGGTCATCATTGAAAAGTTCCGCGCGCGCGAGTTCCGTTAACCGGACTTCGATATAACGCGGAGCGGCGGCGGGATCACCGGTGTAGATGTTCCCAAAGTTTCCCTGTCTTTCGATCAGGTAGCGCTTGTTCGCCAGCACAACCATCGCATCGGCGATGGAAACGTCTCCATGTGGATGATACTGAGCGCAATGGCCCGCAATGGTGGCGACCTTGATGAACCTGCCGTCGTCCTTTTCATGCAACGACCACATGATGCGGCGCTGCACCGGCTTGAGACCGTCCGACAAGTTCGGGATCGCGCGATCGCGGATGACATAAGACGCATACTCCAAAAATCCCGTGTTGACCCGCCGATGCAACGCCTGCTCAATTTTTCCCGGCGCGAAAGGATGATGCGGTACGGCCGGAACGTCTTCAGCGAGCACGTGGCTTTCACCGTTGCCGTTGCCATTGGCGGCGGGCTTTTTCCCGCGCTTGGGCGCGTCTCCGTTGCTGGCGGGTTTCGCTTTCGCCGCTTCGTTGGCGGCAGCGGCGCCTTCAATCGGCAGTTCCGGTTGTTCAGGCGTGTTTTTTCGTTTTGCGCTCATCGTTTCAAAAATCCATGGGAGCGCGGCATTTGTGCCGCTTCAGCGTGCGTCACTTGCCGCTCGGAGATTGCTCATTCGTTGGTCATTTATCATTGGGCATTGGTCATTCCTCGACGGGCACCACGAGATTCTCCATGATGTAATCTTTCCGCTCCGGCGTGTTCTTGCCCATGTAGAAGCCAAAAATATTCTGCGCGTCCATCTTGGGCGCGTGTTCGACGCGGCTCAGGCGCATGTTTTCGCCGATGAACTGCTTGAACTCCGCCGGCGAGATTTCGCCCAAGCCTTTGAATCGGGTGATCTCGCAACTCTTGCCTAATTCCTGCGCGGCTTTGTCGCGTTCGGCTTCGGAATAGCAGTAGTGCGTTTTTTCCTTGTTGCGCACGCGGAACAGCGGCGTTTCGAGCACGAACAAATGGCCGTCATGCACCAATTGATCGAAGAACCGGAAGAAATACGTGATCATCAGGTTTCGGATGTGCAATCCGTCCACGTCGGCGTCGGTCGCCAGAATCACTTTTTCGTAGCGCAACCCCTCGAGATTGTCCTCGATGTCCAGGCTGCGCATCAAATTATACATCTCGTCGTTCTTGTAAACGATGTCGCGCTTGAGGTCCCAGACGTTCAGCGGTTTGCCCTTGAGCACGAAGATCGCCTGGGTATTAACATCCCGGCAACTCACGATTGACCCCGCCGCCGACTGGCCTTCGGTGATGAATACCATCGAGCCCTTGCCTTTTTGTTTCGTTTTGTCGTAATGGATCTTGCAATCCTTGAGCTGTGGGATGCGGATGGTGATGGCCTTGGCCCGTTCCCGGGCGAGCTTCTTGACCTCCTGCAACTCCCTGCGCAATTGCTGGGTGTCCTCCACCTTCGCGATCAGCTTCTCGGCGACTTCCTTGTTGCGATTGAAAAAGTGCAGCAGTTCCTCGCGCACCTGGTTGACGAGGTCCGAACGGATTTCCGTGTTGCCCAGCTTGTTCTTCGTCTGCGACTCGAACACCGGGTCCTTCAAACGGATTGCCACCGCGCCCACCATGCATTCGCGCACGTCATCGCCCTCGTACTTGCCCTTGGCATATTCGTTGACAGCCTTTAGCAAGCCCTCGCGAAATGCGCTCAGATGTGTCCCGCCGTCGGAGGTATATTGGCCGTTTACAAACGAGAAAAACGTTTCCCCATACCGGCTGTTGCTGTGCGTGAAACAAAACTCCAGCGTCTTGCTCGCGTAATGGAGCGGGGGATAGATCGGTTCGCTGTTGTCCGCCTGCAAATCCTCCAGCACGAGGTCCATCAAGCCGCGCCGGGACTGGAATTCCTTGCCATTGTAAATCAGCTTCAGGCCGGTGTTCAGGTAGCTGTAATGCCTGAGACGCCGCTCGACCAACTCCGGCCGGAACTCGATCTGCTTGAAAATCTCTGGGTCCGGCTCGAATTGAATGAAAGTGCCATCCGGTTCCTTCGTCTTCCCGCCTTTGTCGCCCTTGAGTTTGCCGGTTTTGAAGGCTGCTTCGACAAACTCGCCTTCCCGATGACTCCGCACGAGGAATGCCTTGGAGAGCGCATTCACCGCCTTGGTGCCAACACCGTTCAGCCCGACGCTGAACTGGAATACATCGTCGTTATACTTGGCGCCCGTGTTGATCTTGGACACGCAATCAATCACCTTCCCCAGCGGAATCCCGCGCCCAAAATCCCGCACCGACACCAGCGGGCCTTCGATGTTGATATGGACCTCCTTGCCGTAGCCCATGATGTATTCATCGATGGCATTATCGATGACCTCCTTCAGCAGGATGTAACAGCCATCGTCGTAATGGGAGCCGTCCCCGATGCGTCCGATGTACATGCCCGTCCGCAGCCGGATGTGCTCCAGCGAGGAGAGCGTCTTGATCTTGCTCTCGTCGTAAACGTGCTTTTTAGCGTCAGCCATAAACTTAAGAACAAATAATATTGAGCCAAACCCGCCGCTTGCCAATGCTGAATTTTAAATCTGGCTGGAAGCGGTTCCCAATACAAAGCGGCGGACGCTCACTCGTGGAACATTCCGGAAGTTAAACCCGCGCCAAGGCAGGGATACTCCGGAATGCCAGCACAGGGGTTGCTTTATTTTCGCGCGAGCGTCGAACCACCTGCTTCAGGACAGAGGACCTACGGTGTCAGTTCTTTGTCACGGGCGCCCCGCGACGAACGGCATCGGCACGATGAAGATGCTGATGACGGGCGATCATTTTGTGGAAATCGGCCGAGCCGTCCTTGGCCCGGTCGAGGTATTCATTGAGAAGGGTGGCTGAGTTAATCAGGCCAAGATGGGTGAAGGCTTGCGGAAAGTTGCCCAACTGTTCACCGGTCAGCCCGATCTCCTCGCCGTACAAGCCGACGTGGTTGGAGTAGTTGTGCATTTTTTCGAAGGTCAGCCGGGCTTCTTCCAACCGGCCCGACACCGCCAGCGCGTCCACGTACCAGAAGGTGCACATCGAGAACGTGCCCTCGCTGCCGCGCAGACCGTCCGGTGAGGCGGTTGGGTCGTAGCGGTAGACCAGGTTGTCGGAGACAAGAATGCGATCCATCGCTTCAAGGGTGGACTGCCACAGCGGATCCTTTGGCGAGATGAATCCGACAATCGGCATGCGCAGCAGTGCCGCATCCAGGACCGTACTCCCGTTGTACTGAGTGAACGCGCGTAACTTCGGATTCCAGCCTGACTTCATGATCTGTTCGTAAATCTTGTCGCGTTCGGCGATCCAGCGCTGCACCGGGGCGGGGCGGCCGTGCCGCTGCACAATCCGGATCAGGCGGTCGAACGCAACCCAGCACATCAAACGCCCGTACACGAAAGGCTGCCGCCCGCCGCGCGTCTCCCAAATCCCTTCGTCGGGCTGGTCCCAGTTGTCGCTAAGCCAGTCCATGAGTTTAATCACATCGCGCATGGTCTGGTCGGCCGGTGCAAACCCAGCGAGGTCGTTCTGGTAGCCGGCTTGCATGGCCTCGCCGTAAATATCGAGTTGGAGTTGTTCCCCAGCCGCGTTGCCGATTCGCACGGGCCGCGAGCCCCGGTAACCTTCGAAATGGTCCAGCGTGAACTCTTCGAGATCGGAGCTGCCATCGATTCGAAACATGATCGGCAAAGGCCCGGGTGGCCGCTCGGCATGCTCGCGCAGGCGGTCGCGTATCCAGTAGCCGAACGCCTCCGCCTCCTCGGTGAAGCCCAGGCAACACAAGGAATGGACCGACAGCGAAGCGTCCCGGACCCAGGTAAAACGGTAATCCCAGTTGCGCTCCCCGCCGACTTGCTCGGGCAGCCCAGCCGTCGGCGCCGCGACCAATGCGCCCGTGGGCGCGTAGGTCATTAGTTTCAAGGTTATGGCCGAGCGGTCAACCATCTCACGCCAGCGGCCGCGGTAGGTCGAATGCGCCAGCCAGGTCCGCCAGTAATGCACGTTTTGCTCCAACAGGCCGAAAATCTCTTCCTTGGGAATCCGCCGGGGTCCGCCCTCGGCCGCCGATTCCAGGATTACGCCCGAAATTTCACCTTCCCGTAAAGTCAGTGTCAGACGGATCCCGCCGTCGTGCCGGGTGAATGTATCCACTTCTTCGGTCACTTTGACGCCGGGCTCGCCGATTACATGCAGGGTAAGGTCGCCCAGCTCGCTCATAAAAACGGCGCCCGCGTCGGTCAACTCGACTTTGTGCTTGCCGCGCCCGTAGTCGAAGCTCGGATTGCATTCGATCACGAAGGTCATTTGTCCCCGAACCGCACGGAGCACGCGGACGATCCGGTGCCGGTCGGTAGGCGAACTTGGGTCCTCAGGGATGGGCATGAAATCCGTCACCGAGCCAACCCCGGCTTCGGACATGAACCTGGTCACCAGGATGGCGGTTTCCGCGAAGTATGATTGCTGGGTGACGCAGCCCTCGGTCGCAGGTGAAATCCGGAAGCTCCCCCCATTGGACCGGCTTAGCAAGGAGGCGAACACGCTGGGTGAGTCGAACCGCGGATAGCAAAACCAATCGATCTCTCCACAAGTGGTGACCAGCGCGGCCGTTTGCAGATCCCCGATCAACCCGTGGTTCGCGATTGGCGGGTAGTCACTTGACCCCTTCGCTGACGTTACAACCTTTTCTTCAACGCGGTTGGCGCCACGGCCGGCGGGCCGATTCGCAGCTTTGTGTTTGTCTGTTTCTTTATGCCTCGCGATTGCCATAAGTACCTCCAGTTTTGCTTGAAATTTCAACCGTCCGCCCGGGGATTCCCTTCTTCCCCAATACTAGTACCAAACACCCTCTATTTCCCAAAGTCAAATCAGCCGGCGTGGATACCATGGCGGGTAAAGAACTGGCTTCGTAGCCCGCTCCAGTCGCCACCCCACTTTGGCCGGCTGTTTGAGCCCATTGTTGACGCCGATAACAGTGCGTAGAGTTGCATCCATTGCAATCGCACGGTTGATTAATTGAAATCAACTGAACTGAAAGGAATAGATTATGGCCCTTGATACATTTGTTTTGGTCGCCGACCAGTACGATTCCGAAGCGGACGCCGTCGCCGATTTTGAAGCCGTTCGCAAGCTGTACACCGACCTTGGGATCATCGATACCTATGACGCTGCGGTGCTCACCCATACACCGGACGGAAAGGTCAAAATCATCAAACGGGTGGAGCAACCGACCCGTCAGGGTGGGAAAGTTGGATTGGCCATTGGGCTGGCGGTCGGGGCGGCGATCGCCCTGTTTCCGGCGATTGGCGTGGGTTTGGGTGCCGGGCTGCTCGGAGGTGGCGCTGTCGGCGCCGGCGCTGGCGCCGTCGTCGGGCACGTGGCTGGGGGAATTAGGCGATCCGACCTGAAGGACCTCGGTGAAATGCTCGACAAGGGCAAGAGCGGCCTCCTGGTGGCGGCGGCTAGTAACATGGACGCCAAAGTGGACAAGGCGATCACGCGGGCCAAAAAACGGGCCAAAGCCCAGTTGCAAGCCGACACCGATGCCATCAAGCGGGAGATCGATGCCATCCCCGCGTAAAGGAACGCTTCGAATCCTGCGACGGAAACGCGGAAACGGGTCGGCCATTGAGGCGCTGTCCGGTAGGAAGAACGTTGTCGCCCGATTTTTTGATCGGTCTTCCAGCGGTCTTTCAACCGCCTTCAACAACCGGCCCGGATCTGCGTTTTCATCTTTGTAAATGGGCCCGCTGTCGGCTTGCGACCCTGCCTCATCGCGTTTGCCCTGGCCTGCGGTGTCTGGATGCTTTTTGGGACGGCTTGTCGCCGGCCGCCAGCGTTGGCGAAGTATGTGGTGCAGGCAGCAACCCATAGACGTTCAGCCGGTCCGAAAAAGTAGCCAGATAAACTTTCCCATTGGCAATGGTAGGCGGACAGTTTTTGGCGAAATTAAAACGGTCGTCCGGGGTGTTTTTGTCGGTGCTCCATAGCTGTTGCAATGTAAGCGCATCAAATGCGCGCATGACACCCTGGACCGTTGCCGTCAAGGCGTCGTCGCTCAGGGGCGAAGTAGTCCAAAGAATACCGTCGCGGTCTCCATTGGCGGAGATGGAAAGAAAACCTCCCGGCATGCCCATGGGCGCTTTTGGCCCCCGGAGCACCGGCTTCTTCTGGAAGTGCGTCACCGGATCGTACTTGAAAGCTTTCAACCGGGTCTGCTCAGGCCACACATAAACCAGCGGGCCTCGCTCCGCACTATTCCAATAAACCAGGCTCCCATGAATGTGATGATAGCCGAAGGCTGGAAACAACCAACTGAGCCACGTAAGCGTCCAATGATCCGCTGCTTTGAATTCCTCCAACGCCGGCGGTGTGGCGTGGCTCTGTTGAAGGTTGCCCATGTGGTTTCGGTCGAGAAGATAAAGCCAGCCTTGCTTGCCACCGCCCACAAGCTGCTCGGAGCCTGGCAACAGCATGGGACCGGACGAACCCAGGTCCAGGTCCTCGTCGGTGAGCCTTTGGTAATTCCAGGGCGTGAACCAGTCCAGCAGCTTCAGATCAGGGCTCAGTTTGATAAAGCTGGTTGAAAACTGTTGCTTCGCGCCATCGGTTTTTCCATTGCCAGTCATGACGTAAATATTGCCTTCCGAGTCTGCGGCGGGTCCGCTGCCGGATTGCCAAATGCCGCCCATGCCTGTGTCCTCGCCGGGAGTGACACAAAAGGCATGCTTTTGCGCCAGCGTGTCCGCGTCCAGCGCCACCACCCATCCGCTATAAGGCCCGGCATCCTGGTGCGAACCGAAGGCGAGATAGATCATGTTGTTGGCGAGCAGCAACGCCGGCCGTTGCAACGCGACCTTTGCCTGAAGCACTGCGGGGCCATTCGTAAAACCGATGTCCTCCGAGCAACCGACCAGTTTACCGGTCGTAATGTCCAGGCACTTAAGGAAGTATTGCTTGTTGCCAGACGAATCGAAGACTTTGGTGGTAACCCACATCCGCCGTTTGGCTGGATCAATGACGGGCGTGCTGGTGATTCCGATCGACGGATCAATGTTGTAGCCCGTGATCGCCGCGACGATTGGTTCCGGAATTTCGTCATGCGGCACAGGTGTGCCGAGTTCGGCCCGCCAAAGAAAATTCTCTTCTTTAGGATCATCGGCGTCAAACGCATACACATTGTTCTCCATCGTGGCCACGTAAACGACGTTGCGAACCTTGTTCGAAATCTCGATACCAGACACAACCAGCGGCTGTGCGTAAATCTGCCCATGCACATGTCGCGAAAAAAGCTTTCCGAACCCGTTTGTTACCGTGGCTGGCGTAAGCACCGTTTCCTGAAGATTGGCGCCCGTGCGTCCGGCATCGTTGTGATGCGTGAGTACGTTCGCGCCTCTGGCCGAAGCACCCGCAAAAACTGCGGACATTACTACCAGAGTGATAAAACTAAGTTTCCTCCAACCACGCCGACAGCAAGACTCGATCATAAAAGACCCTTTCGTTTTTTGCTATGGAACCCGTTGAGTTGGACGCCAGAGTAAGGACTCTGGAATAAGTGTCAATACTCTAGTAATTGGGAAGTGATTAGCCCCGGCAGAACTTAAGTTCTGCGCTTCGCTAGGATATCTTAGGTATAACTTATCGTGGGTTTATCCCCATTTAGAAAGGTGCGCTGGTCAGGCAGGTTCTCGCAAAGGAAGTAGATCTCCGTATGAAAAAATTACTTATTCTCATTGCTTCGATTGCATTGTTGGCGGCGGGTTGCAGCGGCTCCGGCGCAAGTGGAAATGGTTCTGGAGGAACGGGCGGCAGCAGCGGCTCGGACACGGGCAGCGGCTCCGGCGGAACGGGATCAGGTGGAGGCGGCACTGGTGGCGGCTCAGGCACGGGCGGCAGCGGCGGTCATTAAGAGCCTACCTATCTCAGTCGGTGCATAACTCTCCTGCGCGCCGGTGGCGTGCAGGGGACTGCTTGCGTCGCTGCGTGTCCATGCGCACGCGCAAGAAAAAGAAAAGCTGTCCCATAGCCTGGCAGGTCCAAGCGGAGCAGGACGCTTTCCGGATCCTGGTCGGATCGCAGCAGACGCTTACCACAACATTCCGTCCGGGCCCCAATAACCCCAATTCATCGCGGCATCTTGATTCATTTGCGCCGCCTGCAACTGTTGGTCCGCGATTTTCTGTTGCACACCCAGTTCTTTGAAGCGCTGATAATTGCTTTCGTTCCCCACATAGACAATGCCCGCCTTCTTGTCAGCATACGCGTAAATCGGTTTTCCGTTCTTTTCGAGTCGCTCGACCTTATTTGGTGGCAAGGCATTGTAGCAGACCTGCTGCTGGGAAGTAGCGGGCGTCAAGGTGTGAAATCCGGCGGCGGAAAGCAGCGATTCGGTGTTCCGCGCTTTTGCGCTGGCGCAACCGGACAATCCAAGCACGCCGCCAATCAAGGTCAGTACGATAAGGCAGGCTCCCATCAGTTTGCTCGATTTCATAAGATGATAAATGTTTGATTTGTTGTTCGAACTTCTTTACTCCGGGAAAAATTAAAACGGGCCATCCGGGTTGGTATCGCTGGCCCAGCCAGCTTCATGGACGTAATCAATCGAATCACCTCGTCGGCCCGTGCCTTCACGTCATCAGGCGTTGGTGCGTCCTGGTTGCCGCCCGCCGCTTGGAGCGCCCGGTTGAAGGCGGATTCATAGGCCGCGTACGCCTGGTTCACCCGCTCCCTGTCTCCCAGTGAAAGCTTTCCGAAGGCGGCGGCGTTCCGGTACCGCGTCATCGCCCAGGATACGTTGATTCGCGTCTTCTTTAGTGTTCGATACGCACCGGACTCCGTTGAGGCGCATCCTCCCGAGATCAAGGCCAGCAAGATCTCCGGCAAAATCAAGAGCAGTAAGACTGATTGTTCGACCTTCATGGGGGTGACTTAACCACGCCAGCGGCTTTGGGACGGCCGCTGACCGGCGCTTCATCTCGCCTCTTTTTTTACTTATTCCTTGAAGCAGCCGAGGCCACAAATGGGGTATGCGCTGCCTTTCCATCGCCGCATCACCCTATCTGCGGTGAGATTTACATGTTCAGCAGCCATCGCCCCGCACTAACCGGCTCCCGAGCCCACCAACTGATGTTGAATGGCATAGTGCATCAACTCCGCATTGTTTTTCATCCCCATTTTCTCAAGGATGCGCGTGCGATAAGTGCTGATGGTCTTGACGCTCAAGGAAAGCTCCTTCGCGATTTCACTGACGATTTTCCCGGAAGCGATGAGCCGAAGCACCTGAAATTCGCGATCGGACAAAAGTTCCTGCGGCGTCTTTTGATTGTCAATGGCCAGATAGGAAGCCAGCTTTTCGGCGAGAGCGGAACTGACGTAGCGCCCGCCGGCGAGAACCTTTTTAATCGCGCCAACCAGTTCCTCGGGGGCGCTTTCCTTGGTCATGTAGCCGGTGGCGCCCCGCTTCAAGACGCGGACGGCGAACTGGTTTTCCGGGTGCATGCTCAGGACGAGCACCGGAAGCTTGGGCCGGGATTTGCGGATCTCGCGCAGCACTTCCAGCCCGCTCCGGCCGGGCATGGTGATGTCCAGGATGACAACGTCCCACGGCGACTTCCAAATATGGTGGAGCGCTTCCTGGGCATTGCGGGCTTCGCCGAAGGCGGCCCGCTTGAATTCATCGGCGAGAATCTGCTTCAAGCCATGCCGTACTACCGCGTGATCGTCTGCGATAAGGATTTTCATGCGTTCGTTTGTTGCTGCGAGGAGATGACCGGTTGGGGATGGAGACGGTAACGGACGTGCCTTTTTTCGGCGTGCCGGTGATGCGAACTTCGCCGCCGAACAAGGCCGCGCGCTCGCGCATGCCGAGCAACCCGATCGATTTGACGTTGGAGATTTGTTCGCGCCGGATGCCGCGCCCGTTGTCCCTGACTTCGAGGATCAGCCGGCCGGCCTCCTCATAGAGATCCACCTCCACGAGTGTGGCGCCGGCATGGCGTATGATGTTGGTCAGGGTTTCTTGAAAGATGCGGAAAAAAGCCGTGTTGAGGTTCTCATCGAGAACCGCCTGGTCCAGAGCGTGGGCGAAGCGGCATTGAATGCCGGTGCGCGTTTGAAATTCCGTCGCCTGCCAGTCAATCGCCGCGACGAGCCCCAGATGATCGAGAATGCCCGGGCGCAATTCCGTGGAAATCCGGCGAACGGTCTCAATTGTTTCATCAATGTGCGAGGACATCACCCTCGCTTTTTCAATGAGACGGTTGGATTGGGGGGGCAGCCGATGGCTCAACCAGGAAAGGTCGATTTTCAAACCTGTGAGCGCCTGGCCCAGTTCGTCATGAACGGCGCGGGAGATGCGCATGCGCTCTTCCTCGCGGATGTGCTGCAGGTAAACCGACAAGGCGCGCAATTGTTCGTGGGATTGGCGCAATTGCTCGAGGGCGCGCTTGCGTTCGGCGCGTTCGCCGGCCTCGCGCAAAGCCCTCAGGACGGCGGGCGCCAGCCGGGACAACCGCAACTTGAGGACGTAATCCGTGGCCCCATTCTTGAGCGTTTCAATCGCCACTTCCTCGCCCATGGTGCCGGTCACAAAAATGAAAGGCACTTCCGGGCAGTTCTTTTGCGCGATGGCCAGGGCGGCGTAACCATCGAAAGTCGGCAGGGCGTAGTCGGACAGAATAACGTCGGGCGGCGTTTTCGCCAGCACGCGCAGATAGTCTTCCCCCGTCTCCACCCGTTCCAGAACGAACGAGAGGCCGTCTTTGCGCAGAGCGTGTTTGATCAACTCCGCATCCGCGGGGTCATCTTCCACCATCAGTATCCGAATGTGCTTCTTCATGCCCGGTAATAAACAACGACGCGCCTGCCGCAAGCGCGGGCGCCAATTTGGAGTTGAATCCAGGGCGGGACACTGATTTCTGAGCAACCAGACCGGGTTGGCATCGATTCTGCATTAGCCATTTCCCAGTCTGGATGCCTGAACATAGCCGCTCGGGAGAGAATTTCAAGAGGGGTTTTTAGTGATGGGTGCGAGTTTCAACGAGGTCCTTTTAAAGGAGTGCGGGCCGTCCCCGGCCGCAGCCAGAGGCATACGTTCGAGGACATTGGAGAAATCCCCACGCGGCTGCACATCGAACGTTGCAGCGCCCGAGAACCGGCGCACTCCAAAGAAGCGTACCACGGGTTTTCTGAATGGACACGAGTGATTTGTCATTTCCCTCCCGCATTGGGCAGCGAGAAATAAAACGTCGCGCCCTGATCGACGCTGCCTTCGGCCCAGGTGCGGCCTCCGTGGCGGTGAATAATGCGGCGAACGTGGGCCAGGCCGACGCCCGAGCCTTCGAACTCCCTGGCTCGATGAAGGCGCTGGAAGACGCGAAACAATTTTTCCGCGTGACGCGCCTCAAAGCCGACGCCATTGTCGCGAATGAAGAAAACCGTTTCGCGCGGGGAAACCGTTGCGCCGATTTCGATTCGGGCGACCTTGCGCGTTCGGGTGTACTTCAGCGCGTTGTCGATGAGATTGACCAGGACCTGGCGAAGGAGATCCGGGTCAGCATTCACCTGGGGCAATTCCGCGATTGTCCAATCCACGCGCCGCTCTCCGAGACTGCGCTGCCTTTGCCGCACGATCTCCTGCACGAGCGCGGCCAGCCGGATGCGGCGTGTGTTCAGCTTCACCCGGACCATGCGGGAAAAGCCGAGCAGGTCGTCGATCAATTTTCCCATTTGCCGGGCGGAATCCGAGATGATTCGAAGATACTCCCGGCTTTCCTCATCGAATTGCGCGGCCGCCTGGGTTCGAAGGATGTCGATGAAACCATCAATATGCCGGAGCGGCGCGCGCAAGTCATGCGAGACGGAGTAGGTGAAGGCCTCGAGTTCCTGGTTTGCCGCTTCAAGCTGTGCGGTGCGCTCGGCGACGCGGCGTTCCAGTTCCGCGTTCCAACTGGCGACCTCATCTTCGTGCTGCTTTCGCCCGGTGATGTCGCGGGCAATCAACAAGTACCCGGTCAGGCGGCCGGCGGAATCGCGCACCGCCGTGATGACCCAGGCGGCATAATATTTCGAGCCGTTCTTGCGAGTACACCAGGTGGTATTTCTTACCTGGCCCTGGGTCACGGCTCGGGCGAGTTCTTCTTTGAAAGCGCCGGCCCGGAGGTCGCGAAGAATAAAACAATGGAGGACCGGTTCGCCCAGGGCTTCGGCAGCTCGAAAGCCCGTCAGCAGTTCGGCGCCTGTGTTCCAGCTCGCGATATGGCCGTCCTCATCCAGCATGCAGATCGCGTAGTCGGCAACGCTTTCGACCGCCAGCCGAAAACGCTCTTCGCTGCCATACAGGGCTTCCTCGGCTCGATTTCGCCGGGTATGCTCGTCATGTTCGCCCGAGTTGCGGGTTCTTTGTTTCATCTGCAAATAAGTGAAGTGTCAGAAGTGCAATGTTAGTGCAATCGGCAGACGTGCTCCACTAGGGTGAAGACAGTGGAACAGCGGCCAGCTCCCTCTCCGGGGGTGAGGGCGAACTTTTAACCAAATGGACGTGGAGGTCTTCTCCCGGAGAAATATCCGAAAGCGTCAACTTCTTGAACGCCAAGGCGATACTACAGATGTCGCCAAAATTGCTCTGCGTGGGTTTGATTCACCCCGCGAAGAAGGTTTTCACCTACTTTCTTGAACCCGCGCCCGGTCATATTGTCGGGTGCATGAAGCGCGGGTGCGAAGTTTTGAGTTGCGCATGAATTCTACCATTGCCGCCAGCGGACTGAAGCAACAGAAGCGCCAGCTATTGGAGTTGCGGCTCGCGGGACAAGGGATAAGGCACGCGAACGAGCCGGTGCGGAGAAGGGATAACCCGGGCCAGTTTCCACTTTCGTTCGCCCAGCAACGCATCTGGTTTCTGGACCAATTGGAACCCGGACCGCAATACAACGACCCGTTCCATCTGCGATTGGAGGGGCCGTTGGACCGCCGCGCGTTACAACGCGCTTTGAGCGAGATCGCGCGCCGGCATGAGTCGTTGCGGGCCTGCTTTGACGCGGTCGAAGGCCAGCCCCGGCAGCGAATTCTGCCGCCGGCTGAAGTCGCGCTGCCGGTGATGGATCTTACCGCGCTTGGCGCGGCGGAGCGTGAAGAGCAGGCAACCCGGCTCGCTGTCGAAGAGAGCAGGGGAGCGTTTGATTTATCTCGCGGCCCTTTGTTCCGCGCCCGGCTTCTTTGTCTCCGCCCGGCATCCCACGTGCTGCTGCTGACGTTTCATCACATCGCGATGGACGGTTGGTCGCGGACCATGTTCCTGCGGGAACTGTCCGTGCTCTACGAAGCTTTTGCCCAGGGCCGTCCGTCGCCGTTGCCCGAGTTGTCGATTCAATATGCGGATTTCGCCGCCTGGCAGCAGCGGCAGACGCAGGGCGAGTCCTGGAAGCAGGAACTTTCCTTTTGGAAAAAGCAGCTTCACGGGATTCCGTCGCTGATGGAATGGCCGGCGGATTTTGTGCGGCCCGCCCGCCAAAGTCAGCGCGGCGCGCGCCAGGAGCTGCGGATCGGGCGCGCGTTGACTGATGAACTGGCTGAGTTGAGTCGTCGGGAGGGATGCACCCTCTTCATGACCCTGCTCGCGGCTTTTCAAACCCTGGCTTTCCGCCATACCGGGCAGACGGATGTGCTGATCGGCTGCCCAATTGCCAATCGCAATCGTTCAGAACTCGAGGAATTGATCGGGTGCTTCCTAAACACCCTGGTGCTACGAACCAGTTTCGCGGGCGACCTCGGCTTTCGCGAGATGCTCCAGCGCGCGCGCGAGGCGGCGATGGCGGCCTACGCGCACCAGGACCTGGCCTACGAAAAATTGGTGGAGGAACTCAATCCGAAACGCGATCCCAGCTACAATCCCGTGTTTCAGACCATGTTCATCTTCCAGAACACGCCGCCGCCGCCCCGCGAAGTCGCCGGATTGAGCCTGACGCCTTTTGAGGCGCATAACGGAACCGCGAAATTCGATTTGACGCTGAGCATCTCCGAAACAGCGGACGGTCTGGCCGGCTGGATCGAGTATGCGACTGACCTTTTCAAGCGCGACACCATCGTGCGTTTGACCGCCCACTTTCAACGCCTGCTCGAGGAGATTGTCCGTGATCCGCGGCAGCGCGTGGCCCGCCTGCCCATGCTCACGGCGGATGAACGGCGGCAGTTTTCACAATGGAACGACACGCGGCGGGAATTTCCGTTCGAGCTTTGCGCCCACCAACTTTTTGAAAAGCAGGCGGCGGAAAGACCCGGGGCGGTGGCGGCTGAATTCGGAGCGCGGCGGCTGAGCTATCGGGAACTTGATGAACACGCTGAGCGCCTCGCGTCCCGCTTGCGATCTCTGGGCGTCAAGCCCGAGGTGCCCGTTGGGATTTACCTGGAACGATCACTCGAGATGCTGGTGGCGGTGCTGGGCGTGCTGAAAGCCGGCGGAGCTTTTGTGCCCCTCGATCCCATGTTGCCGGCGGAGCGGATTGGTTTCGTTTTGGAGGATTCGGAAGCGGCCGTGTTGATCACACAGCCGACGCTCGAGAAGACGGTTGGCGATTTGGCCAGGTGCAACCATGAAACCGGCCTCACGCGTAACATCCAGGGCGGAGTCAGTGGAAACCTGGTGCTGCTCAGCCTCCGGGGAAATGTCCAGTCCGCCTCTCCGTCAGGCCCGGCTTGGGTGCGTCCGCGACCGGAGAATCTTGCTTACGTCATTTACACATCCGGTTCAACCGGCCGGCCCAAAGGGGTGCAGATTTCCCATCGCGCGGTTGTAAACGCCGTGGAATCTCTCCGCGCGGACTTGAACATCACTGCCGCGGACACCTGGCTGGCAGTGACGACCTTGTCATTCGACATTGCCGTTCTGGAATTGCTGTTGCCCTTGAGCGTTGGCGGACGAGTCGTGATCGCGCCGTCCGAAACAGTCATCGACGGCGGCTGCTTGAGCGAGGAGTTGGAACGTTCGGCCGCGACCGTCATGCAGGCGACACCGACGACCTGGCGGCTGATGTTGGCGTCCGGCTGGACCGGCCAGCCGCGCCTGAAAGTTTTGTGCGGGGGCGAAGCCTGGACCGCCGAGCTCGCCCGGGCGTTGCTTCCGCGCTGTGGTTCACTCTGGAACATGTATGGTCCCACGGAAACCACCATTTGGTCGGCAATCCAAAGCATCAAACCGGAGGATGACGTGCTGATCGGGAGGCCGATTGCGAATACTCAATTTTATGTGCTCGACCCTCATTTGCAGCCGGTGCCTGCCGGAGTGACCGGTGAATTATTTATCGGCGGGGAAGGCCTGGCCCGCGGTTACTGGCGGCGTCCGGAGTTGACGGTGGAAAAGTTTGTGCCGGATCATTTGAGCGGCAGGCCGGGTGCGCGTTTGTACAAGACCGGTGATCTCGTCCGGTTTCGTGAAGATGGCCGAATCGAATTTTTAGGGCGCACGGATCACCAGGTCAAGATTCGTGGTCATCGCATCGAGACCAGCGAGGTGGAAGCGCTGCTGGCGGCGCACCCCGCGATTCGCGAATGCGTCGTGGTGGCGCAATTGGACGCGTCCGGCGAAAACCGGCTCATAGCTTACATCGTTTCCCGGGCGGGCCGGGTCGAAGCCGCCCAGGAATGGCGGCGGTATCTGATGGGTAAACTGCCCGAGTACATGATTCCAGCTTTCTTCGTTCCCTTGCTGGAACTCCCGCGCACTCCCAACGGCAAAATCAACCGGCAGGAACTGCCCAAGCCAAAAATCGCCGGCGCTGCGCGTGTGCCGGGTATTTCCGCGCCGATGAGCCCGGGCGAAACGGCCCTGGCCGCCATTTGGCGCGAGGTCCTGGGAGTTGCCGAAATTGGGCCGGATGATAACTTTTTCGAGCTGGGGGGCCACTCGCTGATGGTTATGCAGGCCATTGCCAGGATTCGACGGGTGTTTGAGGTGGAATTCCCCTTGCAGACGTTCTTTGGAGAGCCCTGCCTTGCCACGGCTGCGGCCAGTATTGAAAGCCTTCGGAGTAATTGCGGCCCAAAACGTTAGGGTCTTTTCTGAGGCTCGCGTGCGGTTATCACCCACTTACCCGAACTGGGAATCGCTAATACGATTTAACGACGATTTATGGCGAGCAAAGCCTGTGCACAACCAATGGCCGATGACGGAGGGGCCCGCAAGTGGAGCGGCGGCGAAGGGCTAGTGGTGACGGCGCGCGCATGATGGCCGAGCCGCAATTCGCTACGGATGGTACGGATCGACAAAAAAATCGGCCGGCCAGCCATTCTTGACTAACGCCATGTCATCGGAAAATCAGACTGCAGAGCGACCGTCCGCCGTTTCGATTGCGGCCGGGGACGCCATGGAAAACCGGCCATCAACGCCGGCCAAAATTAAACCCCGCGCCTCCTCAATCCCGCGCCGCACGCAAAAAAATAATGTGCCGCTCGGCTTTGCGCAGCAACGCCTCTGGTTCCTGGACCAGTTGCATCCGGGAACTCCCCATTACAACTATCCCAGCGCGGTGCGTTTGAGCGGCGCGCTTGATCGCGAGGCCTTGCAATATGCGTTGAGTTTCATTATGGCCCGACACGAGGCGTTGCGGACGCGCTTCGTCAAAGTCGAAGGCAGCCCCGCGCAAGTCATCGACGAGCCGCAGCCGGTGGAGATGCCGCTCGTCGATCTCACCCAGATTCCCCGTCCAGCCCGCGAAGCCGAGGCCAAACGATTGATCGAAACCGAGGCGCGGCGTCCGTTTAATTTGGCGCAGGATCGCATGCTGCGCGCGTTGCTGGTGCAACTCGACCCGGAGGAGCACCTGCTGATGGTCACGATTCACCACATCGCGACCGATGCGTGGTCGATGAACATCTTCTTCCGCGAATTGGCGGCCTGTTACGCGGCGCGAGTGGTCCGGCGCGAGCCCGCACTGCCGGAACTGCCGGTCCAGTATCCCGATTTTGCGGTTTGGCAGCGGGATTGGTTGCAGGGCGAAGTTCTGCAAAACCAGGTGGCGTACTGGAAGAAGCAGTTGGCCGGGGCGTCAGTCTTTGACGGGTTGCCCATGGACCGTCCGCGGCCGGAACGGCCTTCATTCCGGGGCGGGGTGCATCGGCAACGCTTGCCAGCGCGACTGGCCGAGGCGTTGAAACAATTGAGCCGGCAGGAGCGAGTTACCCCGTTTAAAAGTATTACCTATCTCGCGGCATTTCTGGCTTTGCTGCATCGCTACTCCCGGCAGGAGGACATCGTGGTGGGATGCCCGATGGCTGGCCGTAACCTCGTGGAAACCGAACTTCCGATCGGGTTTTTCGTCAACACGCTGCCTATCCGTGCCGATCTTTCGGGAGACCCGACGTTCCGGGATGTTTTGGGCCGGGTGCGCGATGCCATGTTCGGCGCATTCGCTCACCAGGATCTGCCCTTTGAAAAATTAGTGGAGGAACTGCATCCGGAACGAACCGCGAGCCAGGTGCCACTCATCCAGGTCATGTTTGTTTTTCAAAATGCCCCGGGGCGGACCGCCGAGCTTCCCGGGCTGGTCCTGGAACCGGTCGAACTGAATTACGACACGGCCAAGTTCGATCTCACCTTGTTTTTGGAAGAGCGCGTCAACGGTCTGGCCGCCACATGGGAATACAGCGCGGATCTGTTTGACTCCGGCACGATCGAGCGCATGAGCGGCCACTTTGCGAACCTGCTGGAAGCCATTGTTGCGGACCCCGCCCAGCGCGTGTCCCGGATGACCATGCTCGCCGCGGACGAACAACGCCAGTTATTGGTTGAGTGGAACGACACGCGAACGGATTATCCACGGGAGCAATCCATACCGAAGTTGTTCGAGGAGCAAGTCCGCCAGGCGCCGGATGCGCCCGCGGTCAATTTTGGGGAAAGGTATCTAACCTACCAGGAGCTGAACACCCGCGCCAACCAGCTGGCGCATCATCTTGCCAAGGCGGGAGTTAAACGCGGCTCGACGGTCGGCTTGTGTTTGGAGCGATCGCCGGGGTTGATCGTGGGATTGCTTGGCATTTTGAAGGCCGGTGGTGGCTACGCCGCGCTGGATCCAGGCCTGCCCAAGGACCGGTTGGCCTCGATGCTGGAAGATTTGCAGACGCCGGTCGTGCTCACGCAGGAGAAACTGGCGCCGATCATTGAGGAGAGCATTCAACAAGCCTCGTCCCATCAAGGCCACGCCCCGACACTCATCTGCCTGGACAAGGATTGGGATGGCGTCGGCAATGAAAGCGAGGAAAACCCGGAAGGCGCAGTGGATCCCATGGACCTGGCCTACGTGAGTTTTACCTCGGGCTCGACCGGGCGGCCCAAGGGCGTGTGCGTGACTCATCGCGCCGTCGTGCGGCTGGTCCGCAATACCAATTACGCAAGTTTTTCGAACACCGACGTGTTTCTCCAACTGGCGCCAGTTTCGTTCGACGCCTCGACGCTGGAGATTTGGGCCTGCCTGCTCAATGGGGCGAGATTGGCCGTTTTCCCGCCGCACAACCCGTCGCTCAGCGAGTTGGGAGCGGCGATTCGCAATCACCGCGTCACGACCCTTTGGCTGACCAGTGGTTTGTTCAACCAAATGGTGGACGAACGGCTCGAAGACTTGAAGAGCCTGCGCCAACTGTTGACCGGCGGTGATGTGCTCTCGGTTCCACACGTGAAAAAGGCGCTGGCGGGACTCGGCGCTTGCCGGCTGATAAATGGTTACGGCCCGACCGAGAATACGACTTTCACCGCGTGTCATGTCATCCCGCCGGATTGGTCCGGAGATCGTTCCGTGCCCATTGGCCGGCCCATTGCCAACACGCAATGCTACGTCGTGGACGAGCATTTGCAACCGGTGCCGGTCGGAGTGACGGGCGAACTCCTGACTGGAGGCGACGGCCTCGCGCTCGGGTACCTTAATCATCCCGGGTTGACGGCGGAAAAATTTGTGGCCAACCCATTTAGTGCAGAGCCTGGCGCGCGCCTGTATCGCACGGGAGACCAGGTGCGGTATCTTGCTGATGGAACTCTGGAGTTTCACGGGCGCAGGGATCTTCAGGTCAAAATCCGCGGGTTCCGCATCGAACTGGACGAGGTCGAATCCGTGTTGGGCCAGCATCCCGGAGTGCGTGAATGCGCTGTCGCCGCCCGCGAAGGCGGCGCCGGTGGCAAACAATTGACGGCCTACTACGTCGCGCACCAAGGCCCGGGTCCCACGGAGGGCGAACTGCGCCGCTTCCTCACGGACAAACTGCCGGATTACATGTTGCCATCCGGCTTCATTCAACTCGAGGCCCTGCCACTCACGCCGAACGGAAAGGTGGATCGCCGCGCGCTGCCGGTGCCGGATGAAGGCCGGAAGAACCCAGGGGTGAAGTACGTCGAACCGCGTGACAACCTCGAACGAGATTTGGCGGCGGTCTGGGAATCGGTGCTCGGGACGCAGCCCATCGGAAGGACCGACGGGTTCTTCGAACTGGGCGGACACTCCTTGTTGGCGGTGCGCCTGGTGGCGGAGGTCGAAAAGAAGTTCGGTCACGCTCTGCCGCTGGCTGCGGTGTTTCGAACGCCGACGGTTGGGCAAATGGCGCAGTTGTTGCGCGATCCCAACGGTAGTTTGCAAACCGGATCGTCAGTGGTTGAAATCCAATCGCAAGGCTCCCGTCCACCGCTCTTCTTCGTTCACGGAGTCGGCGGCGGAATGTTTTGGGGCTACACCAATTTGTCGCGCCGGCTGGGATTGGACCAGCCGGTGTATGCCTTCAAATCCAAAGCGATGGATGGCCAGAAGGAATTTGAACGCATTGAGGAGATGGCGGCGCAATACATTGCCGATATGCGCCTGGTCCAGCCGCACGGGCCGTACCACCTGGGGGGATATTGTTTCGGCGGGAACGTGGCTTATGAGATGGCCCGGCAACTCCAGGAACAAGGGGAATCGGTGGCCATGCTGGCGGTAATGAACTCCATGCCGCCCAATTCCAATTACACCCGCATGCACTGGGATCCGGCGCATCTGCTCAAATTCGTTTACAACCTCGCCGGCATGGCCGTGCGCTCGTTGCTCCGGGGACCGCAGCATACGAAGCAGTTTGTGCGCTGGAAAGCCGCGGTTCTGGGCCGAAGAGTCGGCCGCCTGCTCAGCCTTCCGCAAGGCGCGCTCAGCCGAATCGATCCCAACGACTTGGTCGATCTCTCCATTTTTCCGCCCGACCAAAGGGAGCTTTGGGAAACGCACATCCGGGCTTTGCTCAACTACTTTCCCCGGCCTTATTCCGGAAAGGTGACGCTGTTCCGCAGTCGTGGGCATCAGCTGGTTTGCTCGTTCGATGAAGCCTACGGCTGGAAGGAACTGGTGCAGGATGTGCAAGTGGAGATTGTGCCGGGAGCCCACGAAAGCATTCTTGAAGAACCGTATGTCGAGGCTCTCGCGGAGCGCCTCCAAGCCTGTTTGCTCAAATCGCAGGCAGAAGGCTCCGGGGCGCTGTCGGCCACCATGCCGTTGCGTTCAGGGGCGCGCGTTCCACTTGCGGTTGGATGGAATGAAACCGCGGCGGATTATCCGCGCGACCTCTGTCTCCACCAGATTTTCGATGAGCAGGTCCAACGCACCCCGGATGAAACCGCGGTCATCTGCAACGGACAAGAGCTCACCTATGCGGAACTTCAACGGCGCGCCAATCGGCTGGCGCACCATCTCCAGACGCTTGGTGTGACGGCCGATGTGCCGGTCGGCATTTGTTTGGATCGATCGTTCGACATGGCAGTGGGAGTGCTCGGCATCCTCAAAGCCGGAGGCGCTTACGTGCCGCTTGATCCGGCGTATCCTCGGGAACGGCTCGCATCGATGCTTGAGAACGCCCGCGTGACGGTGTTGGTGACGCAGCAAAAGCTTGCTTCACTGCTGCCTCCAGTTTCAGGCCAGGTGGTCTGCCTTGACGTGCCGTTGCCCGGAGGCGACTCCGCAGCCAAGCCACAGCCAAAAGCCGCTCCGCAAAATCTCGCCTATGTCATCCATACCTCGGGTTCCACCGGAAAACCCAAGGGAGTGGCGATGGAGCACCGCGCGCTCGTTAATCTGATTTGCTGGCAGCTCAAGCATTCCCGGCTGGGCCGGGGAGATCGCACCCTGCAGTTTGCGTCGTTGAGTTTCGACGTGTCGTTTCAGGAAATGTTTTCCACCTGGTGCAATGGCGGGGTTCTGGTTCTAGTCGATGAAGAGTTGCGGCGCGACTCCGCCCGTCTGTGCGGCTTCCTGCACGAACAGCAGATCAACCGGCTGTTCCTGCCGTTCGTAGCCTTGCACCAATTGGCTGAGGCGATTGCCGACGGCGCAGTGCTGCCCACCGAACTCCGCGAAGTCATCACGGCGGGCGAACAACTCCGCATCACGCCAAAGATCACCAGCCTGTTCGAGCGGCTTGAAAACTGCACCCTGCACAACCATTACGGCCCGTCCGAAAGCCATGTCGTCACCGCTTTTACGTTGAGCGGCGCTCCCGCCTCATGGCCCGCGCTGCCTCCCATTGGCCGTCCCATCGCCAACACGCAGATCCATTTGCTGAATGAAAAACTCGTCCCTGTGCCCATCGGCGAAGCGGGCGAACTCTACATCGGCGGCGATTGTCTGGCGCGGGGTTATTTGCACCAGCCGGAACTCACCGCCGAGCGATTCGTGGAGGACCCATTCCGGCGCATGCCCGGCGCCCGCTTGTATAAAACGGGCGACCTCGCCCGTTATCTGCCGGAAGGTGATATTGAATTCCTCGGGCGCGCGGATCATCAAGTGAAGATCCGCGGTTACCGCATCGAACCGGGTGAGATCGAAACAGCGCTGGGACGCCATCCCGCCGTGCGCGAGTGTGTGGTCGCGGCGCGCGAGGATGTTCCGGGCCAAAAGCGTCTGGTCGCTTACGTCGTGGCGCATCCCGGGCAAACGCTTGCCTTCGCCGAAATGCGGCGGTTTCTGCAGCAGAAGCTACCGGATTACATGATTCCGGTTGCCTGCGTGGCGCTCGATGCCCTGCCTTTGACGCCCAGCGGCAAAATTAACCGCCTGGGCCTGCCTGCGCCTGATTTCGAGCGTCCCGAATTGGACGGCGAGTATGTCGCGCCCACGAACCAGATCGAAAAGCAAATCGCTGAAATTTGGCAGGAGGTTTTAGGCATCAATCGAGTTGGTATTCGCGACGATTTTTTTGAACTGGGCGGCCATTCGCTGCTAGCTGCCAAGGTCATTTCGCGGATGCGCGAGGTTTTCCGGGTAGAGTTGGTCATTGCCAGCCTTTTTGAGGCCCCAACCGTCGCCACTCTGGCTGGCGCAATTGCCGAGGGCCGTTGGGCGCATGATCCGGCGTCCGCGCCTCCGCCGCTGACGCCGATTCCACGGAGCGGCCCGCTGCCGCTTTCATTCGCCCAGCGACAATTGTGGTTCCTGGATCGCCTGGAACCGGGAAATGCCGCCGGCAATGTTCCTGTCGCGTTTCAGGTCGAGGGAGAATTGAACGTTGATGCATTGCGGCGCAGCCTCGCTGAAATCGTTTGCCGGCACGAGGTCCTGCGCACCACCATTCGGGTAGCCAACGGCAGGTTCGAGCAGGTCATAGCGCCGGAGGCGACGCCCGTTCTCGTCGAGGTGAACCTGGAACCATTGCCAGGAACAACGCGCGAGGCGGAAGTGCAGCGGTTGGTGCGGGAGGAAGCCGGGCGGCCCTTCGACCTGGAACGCGGTCCGTTGCTGCGCAGCACACTCCTGCGATTGGGCAGCCGCGAGCATGTTCTCCTGGTCGTGATGCACCATATCGTATCCGACGGTTGGTCCCTCTGGGTGTTCTTCGAGGAACTTGACTTGCTTTATGCCGCCTTCTCCTCCGGAAATGCCAAACCCGCGCTTCGAAAGCTGCCGGTGCAGTATGCGGACTACGCGCAATGGCAGCAGCAGTGGATGCAAGGAACGGTGCTGGAAAACCAGCTCGCGTGGTGGAAGGAATGCCTGGGGGGCGCGCCTCCCAGCATTGAGTTGCCTTGCGATCATTATCCGGCGCCCGAGCCTTTCGCGTGTGCCGCTGTGTCCACGTCCCTTCCCAGCGCGCTGCTTGAAGCCATGCAGGACTACTGCCGGCGCGAAGGGGTCACGCCGTTCATGACTCTGCTGACGGCACTGGCCATCACGCTGCATCGTTGGACGGAGCAGGCTGACCTCGTGATTGGGACCGTCGTGGCTGGACGCAATCGCCGTGAACTCGAAAACATGGTGGGTTGTTTCATGAATTTCCTGCCGCTGCGGATAAAGCTGTCCCCCGGCCAGGGCAGCCGCCAACTGCAACAGGACATCCGGCGAACCGTCCTCGAAGCTCAGTCGCACCAGGATTGCCCCTTCGAACGGATCGTGGAGGCCATCAACCCGGAACGCCGGTTGACCCAGAATCCGATCTACAACGTCGGCTTGTTGTTGCAAAACTTTCCCTCGGCGGTGTTGAACTCGGCAGGCTTGAAAGCCCGGCCGCTGCCGGTGGACTTGCAGGCTGCGGTTCTCGATCTCCGGTTTGTCGCCGAGGAAACCGCGCAGGGAATGACGATTTCCTGCGATTACCGAGCCGGCCTGTTTGAACGGACTACCATCGAGTTTCTGCTGGGGGCTTTTCGTCACTCTTTGGAAACATTGATCCAACAGCCCGCCCGGAGCATTGCGGAATTTCAACCGGATGAATCCCTCGCCGTGCAGGCCAGGGCCGCGCGGGCTCGTCAAGACCGCCAGACCATTGCCATTGCCGCCACGTTCACGAGTGAGCCCGTGAGCGAGAGCCTGAAGTATTGGATGAAGGAGTTGGAAATTCCGGCCCGGATCGAGTTCGCGCCTTTCAACCAGATCTTCCAGCAATTGCTTGATCCGGGCAGCTTGCTGGCCGCCAACACGCGCGGTCTGAACGTCCTCTTCATTCGGTTGGAGGATTGGGAGCGGTTCGAAGGCGGCTCCGAAAACTCGCAACCCACTGCCAATCGGGAGCGCCTGGAACGCAACATCAATGACTTCCTTCAGGCGATGAAGGCGGCGGCGGGCCGCTCGGCCACGCCCTGGCTGGTTTGCCTGTGTCCGGGCGCTGCGGGCGTTGCGGCCGATCCGGACCAGGCTGCGCTTCACGAAGCGGCCCTGAAACGCCTGGCAACCGGGCTCGAATCACTCAATGGAGTCTTCTTCGTCCCGCCCGCCGAAATTAACCGGCTCTACCCGGTCGCCGAGCATCATGATCCGCGCACAGAGGAATTGGGCCGCATCCCCTACACGCCGGTTTTCTTTGCGGCGCTGGGCACGCTCGTCGCGCGGAAGTTTCACGCGTTGAAACGGCCGGTTTATAAAGCCATCGTGCTCGATTGCGATCAGACCCTTTGGGCCGGCGTGTGCGGCGAGGATGGTCCGCGGGGCATCCGGCTCGACCCACCGCGCCAGGCGTTGCAGGAGTTCATGCGCGCGCAATTTGACGCGGGCATGTTGCTCTGCCTTTGCAGCAAGAACAACGAGGAGGACGTTGCCACGGTCTTCGACCGGCGGACGGACATGCCGTTGCGGCGCGAACATTTTGTGGCTTCCCGCATCAACTGGCGCTCCAAATCCGAGAATCTCAAGTCGCTCGCCCAGGAACTTCGCCTCGGCCTCGACAGTTTCATCTTCATCGATGACAACCCGGTGGAATGCGCGGAGGTGGAAGCGGGTTGTCCCGAGGTGCTCACGTTGCAATTGCCCGATGCGCCGGAACTAATTCCCCAGTTTCTCAGGCATTGTTGGGCTTTTGACCGCCTCAAACTCACCGCTGAAGACCGGCAGCGCGCCTCTCTCTACCAGCAAAACCAGCGGCGCGAACAGTTCCGCACCGAATCCTCGGGGCTGGCGGAATTCCTCGCCGGGTTGGATTTGCGGGTCGAAGTCGCCACCGTTGCGGACAACCAGATCACACGCGCCGCGCAACTGACCCAGCGCACCAATCAGTTCAACTTTACCAACCGGCGTCGCATGGAAGGAGAAATCCAGGCTTGCCGTCAGGCCGGGCAGACGCTGCTCGCGGTTTCGGTGAGCGACCGCTTCGGCGACTACGGTTTGGTGGGCGTCATGATCTGCGGCAAAGCGGCCAGCGCCCTGGCCGTGGATACGTTTCTGTTGAGTTGCCGGGTGCTCGGCCGCGGCGTCGAGCACGAGATGGTGGCCTCCCTGGGAAAACTGGCTCTGCGTCAAGGCCTGGATTTCATCGATTTGCACTTTATGCCCTCCGCCAAAAACCGGCCGGCGTTCAATTTTCTCGAGAGCGTTGCCGGCCAATTCCGCCAAAGCTTGAACGGTGGTTACGTCTATCGCCTTCCGTCCGAATTGGCGGTCAGCCTTAAATTCAAACCATCGGCCATCGAGGATCGCGCGCTCCAGGGCGAACCGCTTTCGCGCGGAACGCAGCCAAATGCCTTGGAAACTCCGGGACGGAGAGCCCGGTTCCCGCTTTGCCGCCGCATTGCCTTGGAGGCGAATGACGCCAGCCTCATCCTTCGGGCAATCGAGGAAAAATCCAAACCCCGGGGCGAGAGCCTGCGCCAATATGTGGCGCCCCGGACCGAAACCGAGGAGATGCTCTGCCGGATTTGGCAGGACTTGCTGCGGATTGACCGCGTCGGCATCCACGACAATTTCTTCGAGCTGGGCGGGCATTCGCTGCTGGCCGTCCGCTTGTTCGCCGAGGTGGAAAGCCAGACCGGGCGCAAGTTGCCGCTCGTCACGCTGTTCCAGAACTCAACGGTCGAAAGCCTGGCCGAAGTTCTCAACCGTCAATCCGGCGCCGCCCGGTCTTCGGTCGTGGCCATCCGTTCTCAAGGCCCCAAGCCGCCGCTCTTTTTGATTCACGGCGCGGGCGGCGATGTCCTTTGGGGATACGCGAATCTGGCCGCGCATCTCAGCCCCGATCGCCCGATTTATGGCATCAAATCCCGGGCGCTCAATGGGGCCGAAGAGTTCGCCACGCTGGAAGACATGGCGGCGTTCTACGTGCGGCAGGTGCGCCGCTTGCAGCCGAAGGGGCCATACTATCTCGGCGGCTATTGTTTCGGCGGGAACGTCGCCTACGAAATGGCCTGCCAGCTTCATGCCGCCGACGAGCAGGTGGCCCTGGTGGCTCTGCTGGACGCCGCTCCAGCCAATGGCGGGTATGAGGACATGCAATGGTGGCGGCCCGGGTACAGCCTGAAGTTCGCCATCAATTCCTGGTATTGGCTGGAGGACTTTTTCAATACCAAACCACAGGAACGGCGCGAGTTCATTTTCCGCAAGGCCCGCGCCTGGCGTCGCAAGCTCATGCGCAAGCTGTTTCCTTCGAGCGACGGCCCGGACCAGGTCGATCTCGAAGAAGTGATCGATCTCACCAAGTTCCCCGAGCACGAATTGCGCCTGTGGCAGCTTCACTTGAACGCGGCCCTGCTCCATGTCTCGCGTCCTTATCCTGGCCGCGTCACCCTCTTTCGCACCAAGGGCCAGCCGCTCTTTTGCTCGCTCGAAAACGATTTCTGCTGGGGCCGCCTGGCCGCCGGCGGGGTGGACATCCGCCTTGTGCCGGGCTCGCATGAAAGCATTTTCATGGAGCCCGCCGTTCAATTCCTGGCCGCTGAACTGAATGCCTGTCTCGAAACTGCGGAGAAAGCGCAGGCATGAAACTTCTCCGCTTCCTCTTTCACACCTGCCGCGGCATGGTGGCTTTCACCTCCGTGACTGCGCTGGCCAGCGGCGCTTGCAACGCCGCCTTGATCGCCGTGGTCAACATGACCCTGAACCATTCGCGCTTCTCGCTCCGCTTCCTGGCGGGTTGCTTCCTGGCGCTTACGGTGGGGAAGGTCGTTACCAATTACGTCTCCCAGGTTTTTCTCGTCCGCTACGCCCAGGGTGCCGCCAGTGAATTGCGCCGCGATCTGATCCGCAAAATCCTCCAGGTGCCTTTGCGACAACTCGAGGAAATCGGCATTCCCTCCATTCTCGTGGCGTTGACCGACGATGTCGCCAACGTCACCCAGGCGCTGCTGGCGTTTCCCATCATCACGGTCAACGTGGCCATTCTCTTCTGCGGCGCGGTTTACCTCGCGTGGCTCTCCTGGCAAATCCTGCTCGGGACCATGGTGCTGATCGTGCTCGGCGCGGTCAGTTACCGGCTGCTCATGCGCAGCGCTTTCCACTTCCTTAGCCAGGCCCGCACCGAGGAGGACAAGTTGTTCAACCATTTCCGCGCCCTGACCGAAGGCGTCAAGGAACTCAAGCTCCATCGCAATCGACGCGCCGCCTTTCTCACCGGGCAAGTCGAGCCAACTACCGAGAACTTTGCCCGCCACAATATCGCCGCCGAACGCCGCTTCATCATCGCCCAAAACTGGAGCCATGTCCTGTTCTACGTGCTGGTCGGTTTAATCCTCTTCCTCCTTCCCTCGGTCAAGCCCATCAGCCTGCCTACATTGACCGGCTACGTCCTCACCATCATGTACCTGATGGGACCGCTGGCCGGAGTCATGAGCAGCTTCTCTCTGTTTGGCCGCGCCGCGGTCGCCTTGCGTCGCGTCGAACAACTGGGCGTCACGCTTGCCGCCGGCCCGCGCGAGGAAAACGTGCCGTCGGATTCTCCTCACCCTCTCCGCCTCCGCGGGGGTGAGGGGACCGTCACGGAACCTTTCGAAAGCCTCGAATTACGCCGCGTCGTCCATTCCTACCATCACGAAAAAGAGGACACCAATTTCGTGCTCGGCCCCATCAACCTCACCCTCAACGCCGGCGAACTGGTCTTCCTGGTTGGCGGCAACGGCAGCGGCAAATCCACTCTCGCCAAGATCATTGCCGGACTCTATTTCCCCGAGGGCGGCGAAATCCGCCTCAACGGCCAGCGCGTTGACAACCAAAATCGCGACGACTACCGCCAGTTGTTCTCCGCCATCTTCGCGGATTTTTATCTCTTCGAAAGCATGCTGGGTTTGAGCAATCCGAACCTCGACGCGCAGGCTCGCGAATACCTCACCCGCTTCCATCTCAACCACAAAGTCACTGTCCGCGACGGTACTCTTTCCACCATCTCGGTTTCCCAGGGCCAGCGCAAGCGCCTCGCCCTCCTCACCGCCTATCTCGAAGACCGTCCGTTCTATCTCTTCGACGAATGGGCCTCCGACCAGGACCCCCATTTCAAGGCCATCTTCTACACCCAGCTCCTGCCCGAGTTGAAATCCCGCGGCAAAACCGTCCTCGTCATCACCCACGATGACAAATATTTCCACCTCGCCGACCGCCTCATCAAGCTCGACTACGGCAAACTGGAAGCCTCGCCCACCTCGAACGGCGAACTGCTGCACCCCCTCACGGAATTCGAGGACGCAAAAGGCGCCTGACCGGATATGCCTCCCGCAGCCAGGTCCTTAATCCTGGGCTTAATGGTAATCTTAATCAGGATTCAGTCCTGCCGCCCGGCCGCAGAAATTGGAGGCTTAATTTACTTTAATTTGGTTTAATTTACCTTAATTGTCGGGTCCATGAGTTCATCCCGAACCGGAAAATCACGCGGACATTTGAAATGGAGAATACGCCTTTTGGCGTTCAGCTTGAGTTCCATGAATTCGAGCAACTTACCGGCAACACCAGCAAACTCAATCTGCACGTAATATATGAGTCGGCTGCGCAAAGGGATCAGGTATTGAAAATAGGGATGGCGCAGGGCATAAATCTGGCACATAACCGAATACAGGACATCGCGGGCAAATTAAAATAACATGCCATGGCAAAGAGCAGAATGAACCCCAAGGTCGATGTGTTTTTAAGCAAAGCCTCGAAGTGGCGGGAGGAATTCGAGAAGCTGAGAATGATCATTCTTGGCTGCGGGCTGGCCGAGGAATTGAAGTGGGGCAAACCATGTTACACGTTTCAGAAAAACAACATTGTTTTAATACATGGATTCAAAGAATACTGTGCGCTTTTGTTTTTCAAAGGCGTCTTGTTGCGTGACGCCAGGGGCATTCTGATCAGACAAACGGAGAATGTGCAGGCGGGGCGCCAGATTCGGTTCACCAATGTTCGTGAAATAGTCGAGCTGGAACCCGTCTTGAAAGCCTATGTTGACGAAGCCATTGAAGTGGAAAAGGCCGGTTTGAAGGTGAGTCTTAAGAAGGTTTCGGAATTCGTAATTCCCGAAGAATTGCAAAAGAAATTGGATGAAATCCCCCGCTTGAAAACTGCTTTTGAGGCACTGACACCGGGGCGGCAAAGAGGGTACATTCTTTACTTTTCAGCGCCCAAACAATCCAAAACCCGGGAGTCAAGGGTGGCAAAATGTATGCGGCGAATTCTCGAGGGAAAGGGATTAAATGATCCGTAATGGCCCCAACCCAACTGGCTGGCTTGTAAAAGCAAACTTACAGAATGATGTCCATGAAGCTCCTGCTATTCAGCGACCTGCATACCGACACCTCCGCGGCAAAGCGAATGGTTGATTTGGCGCACACCGTCGATGTGGTCATCGGCGCTGGAGATTTTGCCAACGTGCGTCGAGGGATTTCTATTTGCATCGATATTTTGCAGGCAATTCGTATTCCAACCGTCCTGGTCCCCGGGAACAATGAATCCTATGAAGAACTTATTGCGGCCTGCGCCAAGTGGCCAAGCGCGACGGTTTTGCAGAGCACGGGCGTTGAGATCGCAGGCCTGCCCTTTTTCGGAATTGGCGGTGGCATACCCATCACTCCCTTCGGCGATTGGAGCTGTGATTTTTCCGAAGCTGATGCTGCGCGTCTGCTGAACAATTGTCCCGCCGGAGCCGTGCTCGTTTCACATTCGCCGCCCAAGGGAGCGGTTGACCGCTCGTCCTCCGGGCAAAGCCTGGGCAGTACGGCGGTGCGTGACGCTGTGATTCGCCTCAAACCCCGATTGGTGGTATGTGGCCACATCCACGGGAGTGCGGGACAACAGGCTTACATCGGAAGCACGCCAGTTATCAATGCCGGACCCAACGGCGTTCTGTTTGAGGTGGAACCTGTGGTTAGTTGAGAAGATGGATGACGCTTCGCCACGGCACTGATCGCGTGGCTCCTGGCTTCTCCAAAACCATTTGCGTTTATAGGGGCAAAATGCGCTTGGGAAGGCTGGCTTGGAGTTTCTGGCCGGCTTCAGCGGATCTATTCCGTGGTTCTATGAGACAGCTCGCGCCCCAAAAATCGCTTGTGGGCACCGGGCCGTTTTGCTACACAATCGCCCTTCGCATGTAAACGACTGCGAACCATTGAACCAACGACTCAAGCTCGTGAGCAGGCCCCGCCAATTAGCCCTCATTTTAATCAGCGCCGTCGCCATTAGCTCGCTCATCAGTCATGCGGCCATCAACCTCCTCGGGGTCGCGACCGAGGCGCTTCGCAATAACACTTACGAACCGGAATTCCACGGCGCGCCCGTCATTGTCGCCGGCTCATCGCTGACCTTTTACGGACTTGATTGGCGTACCGTCGCAAAGCGTTTATCCCGGCCCGTCCGATCATTGACGACGCCAGCGGCTTCCCCTTGCGAATTGGAGCAATTGCTCAAGGACGCCCCCCCAACCGATCTGACGGTCATCGGCATTTCGCTTACCGACTTGAACGAGGATTATATTTCCGATTTTCGGGCCGACGTCGTCCCGTTGAACCAGACGGCGCGCGATCTGTGGAACAGCCATTGCGACCGCGCCCTCTCCCGGCGAATGCTCGGCCTTTATCCCTTGCGCTTCGCCCGACTGCTCTATCCCACGGCTGGTCGGGCCGTTGGCGTGCTCGTCGGTTTGCGCGCGAAACTGCAAAAGCTCTCGGCCCGCGCCAAGGCCGCGGCCGCGGACCCGCTGCCAGTGATGGGCGCCAGTTCCGAATTCCCAACCAATCGGCTTGCCGATTGGTCCACTGGCCGCTTGCTCCGTAATGAGGAAGTCCTGCGCGCCGGCTGCAACAACCGCCACACCTATCAGGGCCCCAAACGCCTGGCGCTGGAGCGGTTGCTCCACGCCGCCGGCGCCCATGGACGGGTGCTGGTGGTGGTTATGCCCATTTCGCCGACGTACGAGCACGACATGCTCGACGCGACTGCCAGGCAGTCGTTCGAGGCTGAATTGGAGGAAATGCTCCGCTGTGAGCCCAAGGCGCATTGTGTGCGGATTGATCAGATTCCCGAGTTGCATTCCGGCGATTATTTCTGGGACCTCTGCCATCTGAATCTCGCAGGCCAGCGCATCGCCACCCCTGTGCTGCTCGAGCACCTGAATTCGTCGGCGCCGACGCAATGAGTTTTACCTCTTTTGAGTTCGTCATATTCTTTCTGGCACTGCTGGCCTTACGGCAGGTTGTGCGCAGCAACAATGGAGAGAAATGGCTGCTGCTGGTGGCGAGCGTCGCCTTTTACCTCACTTGGAGCGTCCCGTGCATTCTGCTGATTCTTTTCACTTCGCTGCTGGATTTTTACATCGGACGCCGGATCGGTCGGGCAGCTGATCCGGCGCTGCGTCGGCGCTGGCTTATCGCCAGTCTGGCCGCCAATCTCGGCCTGCTGGGTTTTTTTAAATACAGCAATTTCTTCCTCGACAATGCCGCCGCCCTGATCAACGCCTTTGGTGGCCACCTCGGGCATCCGCATCTCGACATCATTTTGCCACCCGCCATCTCCTACTTTACCTTCGCGAGCATGAGCTACGTGATCGACGTGTATTATGAACGGCTTCCCGCCTGCCAGAGCGCGCGCGATTACACGCTTTTCATCAGCTTTTTTCCCAAGCTGCTTTCCGGTCCGATCGTCCGGGCCGCGGATTTCCTGCCGCAAGTGGAGCCGCGCCGGCGCGCGAGTTGGGAGGACATTGAGGCCGGCCTGGCCCAATTTCTCCTGGGCGCCGTCAAGAAATCGGTTCTGGCCGACCAAATGGCCGGCAACGTCAATCAGATTTTCGCCGCGCCCGCGCAATACGACAGCCTGACGCTGATCCAGGGCATCCTGGGTTTCACAGCGCAACTGTATTGCGATTTCTCCGGTTATTCGGACATGGCAATTGGCGCGGCGCGCATGCTGGGATTCCAGTTCCAGGAAAATTTTCAGATGCCGTTCAGCGCTGTTTCCATCACGGAATTTTGGCGCCGCTGGCACATCACCTTGTCGTTGTGGTTTCGTGATTATCTCTTCCTGCCGTTGGAAATGGCCACGCGCAGAGCCCCCTTGCCCCTGCTGCGGCTCTCGCTCAACATGACGGTGACCATGCTTTTGTGCGGCCTGTGGCACGGCCCGAGCTGGAACTACGTGATTTGGGGTGGCATCCACGGGGCGGCGCTCTCGGCGCACCGGCTGTGGGTGACGTGGAAACCGAAGGCCGCGTGGATGGCGCATCCCGTGTATCAATTTTTCGCCCGGCAAGGCTCGCGGGTGCTGACGCTGGGGATTATCCTGCTGGCAAACGTCTTTTTTCGAACACAATCCATAGCCGGCGGAATGGGTTATTTAACTCAAATGCTTAACGTCCACAGTCATGGCACACGCCTGCTGTCGATCTATATTTTGCCAGGGGTCGCAGCGGTGATTTTGGCGCACTTTTTCATCGACAAGGATCGCAACTGGGCGGTCGAATGGCCGCAACGGCCCCTGGGCGCGCGCATTACTGCTTACACCGGGCTGCTGACGCTGCTGGCGATCATGGGTTCGATGGACGCCGCGCCGTTTATCTACTTTAAATATTAGGAAGTTTCTTAAGCCAGCGCGGCAGCATACAAAAACCTTTAAGAATCCACACGATAGAATATGGAACGGCAAGCCACTTTGTTCGAAGCCCTGCTCTCAGCCAGCCGAAAGCTGGAGCTGGACTACGAGCAGGCCACCATGGATGCCCCGGCGAGAGCCGGGGCCGTTCGGCAGGCCGCCGCGAAATATCTGGAAGGCTACGCTTCTTTCAATGGCATCGACAAGGAAGCCGCATTGACTTCCTATATGGGAACGATTCGCCGGTATGTTTTGGACATCCGGCAGTTTGTCGAAACCGGCAAGTATCCGCTTGAAATCAACCGCGACCAATTTGAGATTTCCCGGTCGGATTATGACCTCTTCCTTATTCTCACCATTCTCGTGACCCGCCACCGATGCGCGATTATGGAGGAACTGATGAACTTTCCCCCTCAAGGGACGCCCTTGGTCATCGGAGTTGGGTCCGGAGTCGAACTTGGCTTCATCCGGCCCCTGGCCGGCGGCGATGCCTATGATTTGTACATCAATCCCTTTGCGCGCGAAGCCCATCCCCAGTGGCAATTTCATGAGAAACTGTATCGTCCCGCCAGGCAGCTTTATGGAACCATCTATGCCATCGAATTGTTGGAACACCTCCCGGATCCCTATGCTCTCGTTGAGGACTGCCATAAATCACTCGCGGATTCCGGCCGGCTCGTCGCGACGACTGCGACCAATGTGCCGCAGTTCGATCATCGGTATAATTTCGTGTCCGATGAAGAGTTTGAGCGGCGGATGTCGCGTTTGGGATTCGAGCTGGAACATAAGCGCGCGATACCGCACGACTACGCGAATACGTCGATTGGCGCGCGGAACGCGTTCTACGTTTTTAAGAAAATGACCTAGCACGAGTTGCTGGCGATTCACTGGATGAGCCTCATTCGCTACAAAGATCTAAAAGCCAACCTGGACAAGGATTTCTCCGCGTGGCCGGAACGGCGTTTGGCACTCCTGGGCGATTCCGCCACCCAGTTTCTGGCCAAGGCGATCAGGGCCTACGGCTACGAGGAGAAAATGCGGCTGGAGGTCTTCGACGCGGACTTCGATCAGCTCGACGCCCAAATCGTGGACGCCGAATCAGAGATGTATCATTTCCAGCCCGAATTTATCGTGCTTTATCTCTCCGCGGAACGCCTCTGGGCCCGCTTTGCCGCCACGCCGCTGGACGCCCGCGCCAATTTCAGCACGCGCATCCTGAACGAAATTCACGGCTGGTGGAAAACCATCGCCAGTTTCAGCAAGGCCAAAATCATCCACTTCAACTTTGTGGAGATCAATGACGGGGTCTTCGGCCATTTCGCCGCCAAGAGCGCCGCCTCGTTTCCCTTCCAAATCAAGAAAATTAACTGCGAACTGATGACCCTGGCCCAGGCGGAAAAGCACGTCTTCATCGCCGATCTTGCCAGCCTCACCGCCCACGCTGGCTACGCGACCGCGCACGATCCCCGCCTTTATGCCACCGCCAGAGTGGCCCTGGCCCTTGATTTCCTGCCCGTCGCGGCCAAGGCGGTGGTTGACATCGTCAAGGCCATCAGCGGCGCCATCCGCAAATGCCTCGTGCTCGATTTGGACAACACGCTTTGGGGTGGCATCATTGGCGACGATGGGATGGAGAACATCGAAATCGGGGAATTGGGCCTGGGCCACGCCTACGATGCCTTGCAGCAATGGGCCAGGGAGTTGAAGCACCGGGGCATCATTCTCGCCGTGTGCAGCAAGAACAACGAGGACACGGCCAAAAAGCCCTTCCGCGATCATCCTGAAATGACGCTGCGGCTGGAGGACATCGCTGTTTTTATCGCCAACTGGGACAACAAAGCCGAGAACATCCAGCGCATTCAGCAGATCCTGAACATCGGATTGGATTCGATGGTTTTTTTGGACGATAATCCATTTGAGCGCAACCTGGTGCGCGAGTTGCTCCCGGCCGTCACGGTCCCGGAATTGCCGGAAGACCCGACCCTCTACGTCCCCTATCTGCGCTCGCTCAATTTGTTCGAAACCGCCTCCTTTTCGGAGGAAGACCTGCGGCGCACCGGCCAGTACCAGGAGGAATTCGCCCGCGTTGATTTCCAAAAGGCCTTCACCTCCATCGACGATTACCTCGCCAGCCTCGAAATGGCCTCGGTCGTCAGCCGCTTCGAAAAATTCGCCATTCCGCGCGTTGCCCAACTCACCCAGCGCTCCAACCAGTTCAACCTCCGCACCGTCCGCTATACTGAGGCAGACATCGAACGGTTCGACCAATCGGACGAATTCGTTCCCATGGCCCTGCATTTGCGGGATAAATTCGGCGACTACGGATTGATCGCCGTCGTAATCCTCCGCAGGCTTGATCAGGAGAGCGCGTTTATTGACACTTGGATCATGAGTTGTCGCGTCTTGAAGCGTGGGATGGAAGAGTTCACCGTCAACCAGATGGCGCGGTGCGCCCGTGTCCGCGGCTTGCGCCGGCTGGTCGGCGAATACCTGCCCACGCCCAAGAACGGCCTGGTCAAGGATCTTCTGCCGAAAATGGGCTTCGTCGCGGCCGATGGCAAATGGGCGCTGGACCTCGACCAATTCCAGGAATTCAAAACCTTCATCAAGGAACATTAACCATGCCCGCCAAAACGCTCGATCAGGTCCTTTCCGAAGTTACCCAACTCGTTCGCGACACTCTGCGCGACCCGTCGATTCAGCTCCAATACGAAACCACTGCCAAGGACGTCAAGGAATGGGATTCCCTGAACCACATTGAGATCGTAGTCGCGGTGGAGAAGCATTTCGGCATCCGATTCAATTTCGCCGAGCTGCAGCGTTTCAAGAACGTCGGCCAGATGTGCGACAGCATCGTCAAGCGCGTCAGCGCCGCCGCGCAGTGAATTGGGAAGCATGGGGAGGAACTGGCGGCGAGCACTCCATCCCCAGCTCAGGCGTTTTTGCGCCGCCACCACAGCATCAGTTCAAGGCCGGTTCGGTTTGGGTAGGAGCGGGGCACCCATTCTTCCAAAAGCTCGAAGTGCGGTGAAAATCGTTCCAACAATTCCGCCCGGGTCGTGCCGAACGGCGGCCCATCCTCGTCGGGGATCAAGTAATTCACCGCGAGATATTGGCCACCTGGACGCAACCAGCGCCGCACGGCTTCGACGTAAGCATCCCGTTCGCCTGGATCAATCGCACAAAACAACGTGTGTTCGAACAACCATTCGAAGGGCAGGGCAGGGGATTCGCGCAGAAAGTTGCGATGTTCAAATTGCGCCGCCAGTCCCGCGGCCGCCGTGCGTTCCCGGCCCAGCCGCACCGCGCTGGGAGCCAGGTCTACTCCGGTGACGGCGAAACCGGCTCTGGCCCAGGCGCGCACATCATGGCCCGTCCCACAGCCCGGCACACAAACCGTGCCCCGCGGCAGCTTCGGATGCGTCGCGAGGAAATCCACCAGCCCGGGTGAGGCTTCGCCTTTTTCCCAAGGCATGTCGCCGGATTGATAACGTTCTTCCCAGTCAGTGGTGCTCATAATTTTGCCCACAAGACTAAAGCCGCGTTCGTCAGCGGGCAAGCGCGGCAAGGCTGGTTCGGACGGTTGCATCAAAATCCACCGGGGAGGCAATAGTCCATCGGGTTCGTTGGCGCTGTGCCGCAAAGCGCTTGCGGAACATTTTCCCGCCAGAGGATTCAGCATGTTCCATTTTGGAAACAACTGCGGCGGACGGCAAAAAATAATCTTCCTGCTAGGACGAGTAGGTAACTGACTTTTCTGCAAACTGCGAGAACTGCGGGCGCTGTCATCTGCAAAACGCGAGCTGTTCGGTCAGGGAAGCCTCCGGTTAATCCCTTAGCATAGTTGGTGTAATTTATTGATTATGAGCATCTTACGGAAGTGGTGTCAACGCTGGCCTTATTTAAGCTGAGTTAGGCTGAGAGAGATTTGAAAGGTCGCTTATGAAAAGATTGCTTGGATCGGTGGCTTTGGCCGCACTGGTATTGGGGGCATGCGATGCATTCGCTGACCTGGAGATTTCCGGGTCAATTGAGATCCATTCCAGAGCAGACTTCGATGCCCCGCTGGCGTCGTACGGGACTTGGGTGGATGTGGGTCCCTACGGGCGTTGCTGGCATCCGGCTCGCGTGGAAGCGGACTGGCGGCCCTACTGCTCGGGCTACTGGGAATACACCGACTGCGGTTGGTACTGGGAAAGCGATGAGCCGTGGGCGTGGGCTTGTTATCATTATGGTTCGTGGGTCGATGATCCACAGACTGGGTGGGTTTGGGTTCCGGACGTCGAATGGGCGCCGGCCTGGGTTTCGTGGCGCGAGGGCGCGGGTTACATTGGTTGGGCGCCGTTGCCGCCGCGGCACCTCGGGATTTCAATCGGTATCGCCGCCGCGCCTTTTGTGTTCGTCGAGGCCAGCCATTTTCATGAACACCATCGGCCTTCCACCGTGATCGTAAATAACACCACCATCATTAACCGGACGACTGTCATCAACAACAGCGTCCGCCAGGAAACCAGGAATTTCGATGGAGGTTCGCGCAGAGTGAACGTGAACGCGGGACCACCCGTGGCGGACATACAAAAATCGACCGGCCATCAATTCCGTCCGGTGGCCATTCGTGAAGCGGTGACGCACACGCCTGCGCCAAAGTTGGAAAGGCAGCCTGCGAACCAGCCACATCCGGCTGCGGTCACCCCGGCGCAACCGAATCCTCGTTCATTTAGGGATCAGCCAAGATCTGACACGGAAAGGGAACCCACGCGAGTGCCCGCGCCGGAAAAGCCAGCCCCACCATCGGTTCCCGAGCGGGACAAGCAGCCTCCCAATCACGAAGTGACACCGCCGACGATCCCACCGGCTGGGCCAACTCCAAGAACCGAGGAACGGCCTCGCACGGTCGCTCCCCCGACGCCAACTCCAAAAACTGAGGAACGGCCACAGCAACCATCACGCACCGTCGTTCCGGAAACCCCAGCTCCAAAAACTGAAGAGCGTCCAGCACAACCACCACCGCGCCCGGTCATTCCCGAAACCCCGGCTCCAAGAACGGAACGGCCTCAGGAACAGCCGCGCCCAACTCCGGAGACTCGACCTGCGCCTCCGCCGCCAAGGGAGCAGTTGCCTCCCCAACATGAAGTAGCGCCTGCGCCAAACGCGCCAGCGCCTCACCCGGCTCCTCCGCCGAAAGAACAGCCCAGGGACCGCCGCCGCAATGATCAGGGGGGCGGACAATAATCGGCGATCACGGGTTCGTTCGCGAGCCGGGTGGGGTCTTCCGGTAATGAGTTTATGAAAGTAGCGGTGGCGTCCCGCCGCCTTCCAGAGGTTTCGTTGAAAATGGATTTATGAATGCACTGAAACTGAAACTAATCATGTTGCTGGCTCTGCTGGCTTTAGTTGGCTGCCGCGGCGTGCCAGGCCCGCCCGTGCCGCCTCCGCCACCGGGCCTTCCGGGTTTGCCGCCGCCGCCTTGATTGGCAACGGTGGTCCGGGTGCAAGCGCCAGCTTGGAAACACGAACTGTCCGAGGTCGGCCTGCAATTGGCGCGAGCTCTTGGCAAACTTAAACGGAATAAACCGCGGGGCTGCGTCGTCCAACCTTTGTAAGCAGGGTTTTGGCGGGGTGCCGTTCAGGATTGACCTGACGGAACCTTGTTGAAAACCCGGTGTTAGCTGATATAACGACTTTGACTCCGACTGGTTTATGAAACGCTTCACACTGACCATCCTGGCCCTGGTTATGCCCCTGGCCGTTCGCGCGGCGACCTCCGACGCGCCTGTCGTCGCAACCCAAACAGCGCCGCCGGTGGTGGCCGCCGATACGGCTTCTAAATTGTCTCCACCCGCTCACGAAGTCCTGAAGATGGCGGTCGCCGGCGTGCCGGACGACGTCATTAAAGCTTACGTCGAAAGTTCCGGTTCCACCTACAATCTGACGCCGGACGGCATCATCCAACTGCAGGGAGCGGGCGTTTCCAGTGCAGTCACGTCGGCCATGCTCACCCACGATAAGACCATTATCGATCGGTCGAGCGCCTATCCACCGTCAATGCCTCCGACCGTACCCGCGGTTGAACCTGCGCAGCAACCTTTGACTTATGCCGCTCCGGAGGCTCAGCCGAGCAGTGTTCAGGTCACCACAATTCCTTACGACCCGAGCTACTATTCCGGACTCTCTCCCTATGGCACCTGGTACAACGACCCGAGTTACGGCTATTATTGGCAGCCTTATTCCTGGGTTGACTGGTCGCTTTATCCATGGGGCTTCGGCGTGTTCGGCGGGGGACGCTGGTGGCATTATCCCGGGCGCGGCTGGTGCTGGTCCCCGGGCGTGCGCTTCAGCGCGGGCGTTGGGTTCGGCGGATTTCGCGGCGGTTTCGGCGTGGGCCATTCCTTTGGCTTCCACGACGGTGGAGGGTTTAGTCGCGGAGTCAGTGGGTTCCACAGCTTCGGTCATAGCGGGGGCTTCAGCCATAGCGGGGGCTTTGGGCACAGTGGGAGCTTTGGGCATAGCGGTGGCTTCGGTGGTCACGGCGGTCACCGCTAAACACGCGGCAGAAAGCGCGAACATTCCCGCCACCGAATGCCAATGGCCCGGCGAACTCCGCCAGGTCTTGGAGTGCGTGCGCGCAGCGCCGCTTTATACCGCTGCGGAAGACGAGACCCCTCGAGAGCGACCACCCCGCCGGAAAAATCCAAAATCCGAACCTGAATGATCCGCTGACTTCAGATTTCGGGATTCGTTCGGATTTCTGATTTCTGGTTTCGGATTTCTCCCCGTGGAATCCCGCCGCAATTTTATAACAGCCTTTTATGCTTCGCTGTTGTAATCCTTTCCTCGAACAGTAATCGTGCCGGTTTCAACTCGCCTTGCCGGATGCTTTCCCGGAGAGTTGGGCCGCGCGGTAAACTGCGGAAATGTGTTTGATCGACGACCAGGACAGACAGCCATGAAATTGATCTCGTTGCTGTGCATCACGCTCGCAGCGGCTCCCATTGCGCGAGCTTTGGAAACCAACCTCAGTTTCGATCTTGGCAATGGGGCCAAGCTCGAACTGGTATTGATTTCGAAAGGCTCGTTCCATCAAGGCTCGCCCGCGGATGAACCAAAACGCGGCTCCGACGAAACCCTGCGCGAGGTCACCTTGACCCGCGATTTTTATCTCGGGAAATTCCCGGTGACTTGCGCTCAATTCGACGCTTTCGTCTCGGATTCCCATTATCGCACCGAAGCTGAAACCGGGATGAGCGGCGGTTTTGGTTGGGATGGCTCGGCGCTCAAGCAGGACAAGCGCTTTTCCTGGCGCGACCCGGGTTTCGATCAATCTGCGGACCAGCCCGTGACGATGGTTTCCTACTCGGATGCCATCGCTTTTTGCGGCTGGCTTTCCAGCAGGACGGGCAAGCCATTCACGTTGCCAACCGAGGCCCAATGGGAGTACGCCTGTCGCGCCGGTACGGTCACGGCATGGCATAACGGCAACGATGAGGAGCGCGCTCGCGAGGTTGCCTGGTTCAAACCAGTGGCGGCAAACACCACGCACTCTGTTGGCTCGCTCCGACCGAATTCGTGGGGACTTTATATCAGCGGCAATGTTTACGAGTGGTGCCGCGATTGGTATGCGCCCTATTCGCCCGGACCCTTGACGGACCCCGAACAGACGAACCCGGACCTTTCGGACAAACCGCGCCGCGTGTTGCGCGGCGGTTCGTGGTTGCGTGAAGCCCGTTACACGAGATCGGCGGCGCGCTATCGCAACACACCCGGCAGCCGGAATGCCGACAATGGCTTTCGCGTCCTTACCTTTGCGCCAGATTCTCCGGCCGGCAGCCCAAAGATACTCCTCGAAAATCCGGATCCAAAACCGTAGTGATAAACCGAACCATGAAGACACCATGAACTTGTTTGCTCTTCCGGCCATATTTTTCACCCTGCTTTGTCCGCTCATCGCGATCGGGGTTTTTATAATGATCGTCATGATGTTCATTCGCGCCATGCGGAGTGGAAGAGTGGTCATAATTGGCAATCAAGCGCGGGCATCCTTGAACGTTTCGACGCAATTGGCCAATGACGGGTTCTGGATGCAATGCGGCGTGATTGATCCCACCGCGACCATTCACTTCCATTACTGGGCCAACGGCGTGCAGCATTCCGGCCAGGTGCCGAACCAACCCGGCGCGGACGGCCGGCAATTTGTTTATACCGGCCTGGCTCCGGAACAAGTGGTGATCGTTCGGATCGTGCAGTCGGTGGATGACGACATAATTCCACCGGTTGTCATGGGACCGGTGATTGACATTCCGGCCGCGACCTGGGATCCACCGGCCAGTTCGCCTTCTTCATCGTCATTTCCAACTGCCTACTGAGCCACTATCGTGAAGATCGCCATGGGTCGCCCGGATTTCTGTAAGGCCACAGGGGCGCGGCATAAATGCCGCCCATAGTCTCATGCAAGCACGAGCGTTCGTCTTCTGCGCGCAACCCGGCGATCATTACCGCGTGGGTCGTACTTTGCGCTCGCTCGCGGCGGCCGGGGTTGAGGCGGAGGAAATCGTCGAATGCACGCCGGCGAAACTGGGCGGCATTCTGCGCGAAGGCGGACCAATCTTGTTTGCGCGCGCGGGCACATGGCTGGTTCGGCCCGAAGGATTTGGATTTCCCCGGGCGAGCGCAACGGGCAAAGGACTTTGCGCGGTCGGCGCGGTGCGATTGGTCACGGACAGTGGGCGCGGGAGCACGGAACTGGACGCGCGATGGCGGGAGTTGTTCGCTCGCACGGGCGGAGATTTTTCCGGCCTTGATGGTTCGACTTCGGCTGGCAGCGACGCGCATCTGCCCGACCCGGCGTCACTCTATCTGGACGCAACGGCTGCTGGCACTCTCTCCGGCACGGAGAATCTTTCGCTGGATGAAATCCTCCGCTTCGCATTGAAGAACCTTAGGCTGGTCCATTTCGCGCCGCTGGATGTCCATGACGATCCCGGCTTGCGCGTTCTGCAAGTAGTCACCTCGCTCCAGCGCGGCGGCGCGGAACGGGTGACATTGGACTTGATGGCCGCGTTGCCCGCCCATGATGTGCGCGTCCGATTGGCAACGTTGGGCCGGCCCCTGCGCGAATCTTTTCCGTCGCCACCGGGTACCGTTGACCTGTCGCAAGGCGCGCGGAATTCGGAAGCCCGGCGGGCTGGGCTCGTGCGGCTGGCCATGGCCTTCGGAGCCGACCTGGTGCATGGGCACTTATTGGCCGCCGAGGATGCGCGATACATTTCGGCGCACGGGCTTCCGCTATGCTTGACGGTTCACAATACGCGGCCGGGCTGGCCTGTCGGTCTGGCCGATTTGCGGGCTGGAGACGCCACGCTGCTGGCAGCCTGCTCGCAGGCGGTGGCCAGGGATTTGCGTGCGGCTGGCATTTCGACAGCAATTCGAACCGCGCGGAATGGAATCGATCTGTGTGAATTTCGACTGACTCCCGACCGGGAAGCCGCGGGCCGAAAGTGGCGTCAAACCTGGGGCTTCGGCGAAAGTGATCTGGTGTTGATCGCGGTTGCCAATCCGCGTCCGCAAAAGCGATTGCACTTGTTGCCCGAAGTTTTGGCGGCCATCCGCGCGAAATTGCCGCCGGATTGCCAGGCCCGTCTCGTGTTCTGCGGTGAGGCGGCGGCCGGTCATCCCGAGGCTGAACAGTGCGCTGACCAAATCCGCGGCGAAATCTCCCGGCTCGGACTAAATCAGCACGTGCGTTGGACCGGTGCCACAGCGGACGTCGCCGGAGTGCTCGCGGCAGCGGATGTGCTTGTTTCGGCAAGCGCTCACGAAGGACTCAGCCTGGCGCAACTCGAAGCCGTGGCAATGGGTTGCTTCGTGGTCGCCACGGACGCGGGCGGCGAACGCGAAATCGCGCAGGACAACCCACGCGTCCATGTCCTTCCTCGCGACGCCTCGCCCGAACTTTTCGCCCAAACCATTCTCACCATAAAATCAACAACTCGCAGCAGCCGACACGAGTTGGGTGTCTTGCGCGGTGAATGGTCACGTGAGCATATGGCCGCCCGTTACCGCTGGCTTTATTCTCGCGCGATTGTGGCGGCCAGACCACGTCAACCTGGCCGCGGGCTCTGGCTGATCACCAATAATTTTTCCACGGGTGGCGCTCAATCCAGCGCGCGGCGGCTTCTGATCGGGCTGGCGACTCAAGGGATTCCAGTCCGTGCCGCCGTCATCGAAGAGCATCCTTCCAACCCAACTCCCGGACGACGCGCGTTGGTGGACACCGGGATTTCGGTCGTGGCGATTCCACCTGAAAGTCCCGAACGCACACGTCTGGCCGTCCAGCAATTGCTGATGGTAATCGACACTGACCCGCCCCAGGCGGTGGTTTTCTGGAATTTGCGCCCGGGCTTCAAATTGTTATTGGCGGACGCGCTTTTAAATGTGCCGATCTTTGATGTCAGCCCCGGCGAAATGTTTTTTGAATCATTGCAAGCCTGCTTCGCGAAAGCCCGCCCCGGTTTGCCTTATCGAACGCCGCGCGATTACGGCGCGCTATTGGCCGGAGTAATCGTCAAGTATCGCGCCGAGGCCTCCCAAGCCGGGCAAACATTGGGTGCGCCCGTCCACGTTGTTCCAAACGGAGTGCCGCTTCGCGAGTTGGCGGAGGTTCGTATAACCCGCCGCGACCGATTGGTTTTCGGCACTGCCACCCGCATCAGTCCGCGCAAGCGCCTGGAAGATTTGTTCGAGGCTTTTCGAATCGCTCACGACCGTCTGCCGTCCTGCGTGTTCAAAATCGCCGGCGGAGTGGAATCCGGCTCCGAAGATTACGCCGCCCGCCTTCGCGGCTTGGCGGAAGGTTTGCCCGTCGAATGGCTGGGCGAGATGTCCGACCTCTCCGCGTTTCATCGCGAATTGGATGTCTTTGTAATGATCTCCGAGCCCGCTGGTTGTCCGAACGCCTCCCTCGAAGCCATGGCCGCGGGCTTGCCCGTGATCGCCACCGACGTTGGCGGCGCATCCGAACAAGTGCTGGATGGCCGCACCGGGCGCCTGGTTCCGGCGCGCGACTCGAACGCTCTCGCCGCTGCGATAACGGAACTCGCTGCCGACCTGCCCAGGCGCGAACAAATGGGCCTTGCCGCCCGAGACCACGTTCGGGACCGTTTCAGCCTCACGCGCATGGTCGAAGATTACCGTCGTATCTTTCTTTCCCTCTCTTAATCTTAATCGTGGTTTTAAACTGTCGAGTGGGCAGCAGAGAAAAAAAGAAGATCCATCCGACTGCCTTCTCATCAACCCCTTGTTTTAGCGAGGGGGGTACGATCACAAAACAGTTTCTTAACCGTTTCCAACGGTTTCCGGCGTGTATGCCCGCCTGCGTTCACTCGCCCCATTTTGCCGAAAAGTGAAAACTGTTGGAAACAGTTGAAATGTCCAGGGACGTACGTTCCCCCTCGTTAAAAACGAGGGGTTAATGAGACGGACTCGGGAACATATTAAGAACTAAAATGCGTCCCCGCCCGCGACAACTCTTCATTGCTTGTCGTTCCGGGAAGAATGTGTGAAGCTCCGCGCCAGAAAAACGAATGGATTTTTGATGCACATCAAAAAAGCAATTATTACCGCAGCGGGCAAGAACCAGCGGACGCTGCCGTTGCAAACGTTGGTGGACCGCGACGGCTCGCCAAAGACCGCGTTGACGATCATTGTTGAGGAAGTGTTGAAGGCGGGATTGGAGGAGATTTGTGTCGTGGTTTCGCCGGGAGACGAAGCGGCGTATCGAGCGGCGGCGGGAGTTCATGCCGGCCGGGTGCAGTTCGTGGAACAACCCAAGCCGCAGGGCTACGGCCACGCGGTGCACTGTGCGCGCGACTTTGCCGGGGGCCAGCCGTTCCTGTTGCTGGTTGGCGATCATCTCTACGTGACGCGCGAGGCCAAGAATTGCGCGCAGCAACTCGTGGAGGCTGCGCGAGGCGAAGCTTGTTCGGTATCGGCGGTGCAAGCGACGCACGAAAGCAAGTTGCCGTATTACGGGGCCGTGGGCGGACGATTGGTGCCGGGACGCCAGCGTTTATACCAGGTCGAGAGCGTGCTGGAGAAACCGACGCCAACCGAGGCGGAACAAAAGTTGATCGTACCCGGACTGCGCGCGGGCCGGTATCTGTGCTTCTTCGGAATGCATGTCCTGACGCCAATGTTCATGGAGTTGCTCGGGGGAGCGCTTGCCGGAGCCGGGCCGGGCGGGCAGCTTTCGACGGCGTTGAACCAACTCGCGACGCGTGAGCGGTATCTGGCATTGGAATTGAAAGGCAGGCGCTATGACATCGGCGTGAAGTACGGGCTGTTGACAGCGCAGTTGGCCCTCGCGTTTGGGGGGCAGGATCGGGATGAAGTGTTGTCGAGCCTGGTCGAGATGATGGCGACGCGGGAAGAATGACGTCGAGGAAACACCAAACACCAACCACCAAGCTCCAGAAAAGCTCCAATGACAAATTCTCATCGTGCTCGTCCTCGTCCTCGATCCCCTGCTTTCTAGCGGAAGGGACCAAGGACGAGGACGAGCACGATAAATCGTTGACATGACACGCAGCCTTATTCAGATCATCGCAGCCGCGGACGCAACGACGCGCAACCAGTCGTTGGATGCGTTCTGCCGCGGCGCGTCCCTGCCGGAGTTGCTGCGCGAGTGTGAGGAATTGGAGGCTTTTCGACACCGCAGCGAAAACCTCTACGAACGCGTACGGGCGCTGTTTTTTCTTTATGCGATTCATCGATTTCACCTGCCTTTGAAAGCGGGCATGAAACAGCGGGGGTTGGTGCCGTTCAGGGGTTACGCGCATTTGTTGGAGCGTCGGTTCGAGGAGGCGCTGGAGGTATTTCTCGGAACGCAGGCGGCGGAAGGGGCGAACGACGCCATTTCGAGCGCGCTCGCCAATACGTATTATCGACTGGGAATCCAAACGCTGGCGGACCAGGTGCGTCGAAGTGTGCGCTCTGTGCGCGGCAACCAGTGGATGTTCCGCATGGGCCATCCGGCGGATCAACCCTTGCGCATCAGGCCGGAATTGCTGCACCGCAGCGCCGCCGATGGCTGCTATCCTGTTCTGCGCGAATCGACGCCGGTGCGCATGGACCTCACGCACAGTGCCTGGAGCGACATTTTCTTTCTCGGCATGGATTTTCCAGAGGGCGCCAAGGTGCTGAACGTTTCGATCGATCTGGGAGTGAAAGGACGCCATGCCTCGCCGAAACCGCCGATTGAAACGTATTTGCGAGTGATCGATGAACCGGTGTTGCGATTGACCAGCATCGATTTGAACGCGAGCGCGGACATCACGAGCCTCGGCGAGGTGTTCGATTTCGCGAAAGATTATCTCGGGCTGTTGAAAGCGGCGGTGATCGCCTCGGGCATCGTGCCGCCGGGAATCGAAGGGTCGGGCCAGAACCTGGCGGATTTGCTGGCGCGTGTGGTTGGGGCCGGGCGCGGGCTGGAATTGGCCAGCAGCGTCAACGACATTCCGAAAGGTTCGCGCCTGGCGGTTTCGACGAACCTGCTGGCGTCATTGATTGCGGTGTGCATGCGGGCGACCGGCCAGGCGCAATCGCTGGAAGGATCGTTGCAGGAAAACGAACGGCGATTGGTTCTGGCGCGGGCGATTCTCGGCGAATGGCTCGGGGGTTCGGGCGGCGGCTGGCAGGATTCGGGCGGCGTGTGGCCAGGAATGAAGCTGATTCAAGGCGCGACGGCGCAGGAGGGTGATCCGGAATTCGGTCTGAGCCGCGGCCGTTTGATGCCGACGCATCGCGTGCTCGACGCGGCGGAAGCTTCGCCCGAAGCGCGGCGCAAACTGCAGGAAAGTCTCGTGCTGGTCCACGGCGGCATGGCGCAAAATGTCGGCCCGGTTCTCGAGATGGTGACGGAAAAATATTTACTGCGGTCCGAAGCCGAGTGGCATGGCCGGCGGCAGGCGCTGGGCATTTTGGATGAAGTGCTGGCGGCGTTGCGCGAAAATGATGTTCGCAAAATCGGCGCGGCCACTTCGCGGAATTTCCATGGACCAATCCAGACCATCATTCCGTGGGCGAGCACGTTCTACACCGAAACGTTAATCGAGCGAACGAGCGGCGAATTCGGCAAGGATTTTTGGGGATTCTGGATGCTGGGCGGAATGTCCGGCGGCGGCATGGGATTCATTTTCGCGCCCGAGGCGAAAGCGCGGGCGCAGGCGCGTTTGCAAGAGATCATGAGCCGGACCAAACGCGAGCTGGAAAATGCGCTGCCATTCGCGATGGAGCCGGTGGTGTATGATTTCGCCATCAACGAAAAAGGAACGTGGGCGGACCTGCTCACGGGCGAAGGATTGCATTTGCCACGCGGTTATTATGCGCTGGTGGTGCCGCAATTATTGCGGCAGGACTCGCGCAACCTGCCGCCGTTGCGCCGCGCGGAATTGGAACGGTTCGCGGCGGCGAGCCAGGGCGGCCAGGAACTCAACCCGGTGGTTCGGGAAGTTTTTGAACGACTGGTGCCGCGGTTGAAGCGCGAAGACGCGAAGGATGCGAGCCTGGCGGAATTGCTGGAGCAGAACGGCTTTGATCGCGCACAGCATGAGCAAATCCGCGCGGATCTCAAGGATGGCCGCATCGGGCTGGCGCAAAACCGTTTGCCGGCCAGCACCAAAATCCAGGACGTCGCGCCGGGTGATGTCATCGACGCCACCACCGGATTGCCGCGCGAGTGTGTCGAGGCTGGTCGCGCGGCACTGGCAAATGGAGAGGTCGGAGTCGTGACGCTCGCGGCGGGGGTGGGAAGTCGTTGGACGCAGGGTGCGGGCGTGGTGAAGGCACTGCATCCGTTCTGCCGGTTGGGCGGGCGGCACCGGACGTTTTTGGAAGTGCACCTGGCGAAGAGCCGGCGCGTGGGCCGGGAATCGGGCAGCGCGCTGCCGCATGTAGTCACCACAAGTTATCTCACGCATGGGCCGATTGAATCATTCCTGGCATGGCAGAAGCATTACGGGTACGAGGGTTTGCTGGCGTTGTCGTCGGGCAAGGCGATTGGGCTGCGGCTAGTTCCGACGGAACGTGACTTGCGGTTTTTGTGGGAGGAAATGCCGCAGCAACTTTTGGATGAGCAGGCGCAGAAGGTCCGGCAGAGTCTGCACGCGGCGTTGATCGGTTGGGCCAGGCAGGCGGGCGAGGGGAACGATTACACCGACAATGTGCCCGCGCAATGCCTGCATCCGGTGGGCCATTGGTACGAGGTTTCGAATTTGTTGCGCAACGGCACACTCGCGCGGCTGCTGCAAGAGCGGCCCAATCTGAAATATTTGATGCTGCACAACATCGACACGGTGGGCGCGGACGTGGATGCGGCATTGCTTGGGCTTCACATACGCGAGGGCGCGTGTCTTTCGTTCGAAGTGATCACGCGGCGGATCGAGGATCGCGGCGGCGGCCTGGCGCGGGTCAACGGGCGTGTGCGGTTGCTCGAAGGCCTCGCTGTTCCACGCGAGGAAGATGAGTTTGTTCTGTCTTACTACAATTCACTAACGACCTGGATCGACATCCGGAAGTTGCTGACGGTGTTTGGCCTAAGTGTGGAAGATTTGAGCGAGGCGGAGAAAGTGGCGGGAGCCGTCCGGAATCTGGCAGCGCGCATGCCGTCCTACATTACGCTCAAGGACGTGAAGAAACGCTGGGGCCACGGGCAGGAGGATATTTTTCCGGTGGCGCAATTCGAAAAATTGTGGGGCGACATGAGCGCCTTGCCCGAAGTGGACTGCCGGTATGTGGCCGTGCCGCGATTGCGCGGGCAACAACTCAAGGACCAGGCGCAACTGGACGGCTGGTTGCGGGATGGATCGGCAAAATATGTCGAGGGGCTGTGTGCGTTTTAGAAAAAGTGGGGGTGGGACCTCCGTCTTGATTTCCCTTTTCGAAACGTAATCCCGGCGGTGTGGAGGCGCGGACAATCCGGCCGAGAGCAAGCACATTCAGCAGCAGGTTCTGAGCCCGGCGGGGATTTCCGTCCGGAAGAAAGATCTGAATGGTTTTTCCGGGCGATTGGCTCATATAATCAGGCCGGAGTTGGCGCGGAAATGGTCGATGGCGATCCGGAAGTTTTTTCAGCGCGACACTGTCACGGTCTTTTTCCGTTGGAGCAATCCATTGCATGAGGATGGCAGCGTATTTCAATCTGGTGGATTCGCTATCTTAAAAAGAAGACCGGAATATGAGTGGGTGGCCGGACGAGGCTTTTTCTTGCGGAGTGCGCCCGTCCTCGGGCGCAGCAGGGTCCAAGGCCTAACGGCTCCAATCAAATCAAGCGGCGCGGGGTTCGTGGCTTGCTGCGCTTGGGGACGGGCACTCCGGGCTTGTCAGCACAGCCGGTTTACACTTTCCTTTTTCACGATGAAGCGCAAGCGATTGCCCAGCCCGCCCTACAATCCGGGCGTGCGCAACCTTGTAGAGGGTAAGCGAGCGTGGTCGCGTCCACTGGCGAAGGAGGAGATTGACCGCGGGTTTCTCGGGTGGCATGAGAATGGTTATCTGCCACATCGAGATGAGCCGGGTCTCATCCAGTTTGTCACGTTCCGGTTGGCGGACGCCTTTCCTGCGGAGTTGCGTTCCGAATGGGAGGGGTTGTTGAAAATCGAAGATGACCGAAAGCGGCGCATCGAATTGGAGGCGTACTTGGACAAAGGGCGAGGCGAGTGTCATCTGCAGCGTGCTGATATTGCGGCGATAGTAGAGAATTCGCTGCTGTTTCGGCACGAAGTGCAATACGAGTTGCGAGCCTGGGTGATAATGCCGAATCATGTGCATGTGCTCTTCCTGGTACAGGACGTGCCAATGTGGCAATTGCTGGCTGCGTGGAAGGGCTACACCGCCAAGAAGGCAAATGAGATTTTGGGGCGCAAAGGACAATTCTGGCAGGATGGATATTGGGATACCTATATGCGCGGAGGAGAACATGAGGCGCGAACGCGGCGCTACGTCGAGAGGAATCCTACGAAGGCGAAGCTGGCGGGCTCGTCGAAGGAATGGCCGTGGAGCAGCGTCCGATTTCGGGACGCTTATGAACGGTTGTGCGTGCCGACGAGGTGACGGAGTGCGCCCGTCCCGGGCGCAGCGAGATACGCATGTTCGAGGGGCTTGGAAAATGCGAATGCGGCCGGTCGTTTGGGGCGCTGCTGCGCCCGGGACGGGCGCACTCCAAGGGAGGGGCCAACGCCATTTGGTCCTCGCAAGTTGTCATTCAGCCTGCTGCCAGACACCCGAGGAAGTTCTCCACGATTGGCGAATGGTTGGCGCGTTTCCAAACGACGAGCGTCTGCACGAGCGGGAGGCCGGGCGGGAGTTCGCGGAAGACGAGGCCGGGGCGTTTGACTTCGGCGATGGTTTTGGTGGTCGGCGAGACGCCGAAACCGGCGGAGATGAGCCACATTTTGGAATGAACGTCGTTGGCGTATTGGCCGACGAGCGGTGTTGAGCCGGCCTGGGCGCAGAGGTTCAAGAAAGGATCGTAATACCCGTGCTGCAAGGTGGGATGGATCATGACGAGGGGTTCGTTGTGGAAGTCCTTCCAGGCGAGACGCCGCAATCGGGCGAGGCGATGGCCGGCGGGCGCGGCGAGCACCATGGTCGATTCCTCGAAGTAGCAGGAGTCCAATTCGGAGAAGCTGATTGGAGGACGGAGCAAACCGACATCCAGGGAATCCAGGCGCAGGCGCTGGAGTTGCTCGACGGAAGTGAGTTCGTACAGGGAGAATTGGACACCGGGGAATTTTTGGCGATAGCTGCGCAATGTGCGGGCGAGCCGGCTGGTGGCGGTTGGCGCGAGGACGCCGATGCGCAAGGTGCCGACGAGGCCGTGCTGGACATTGCGGACGCGTTGCTCGGCGCGTTCGACAGCCATGAGGACTTCGCGCGCTTCGTCCAGAAAAACGCGGCCGGCCGGGGTGAGCTTGACGGAGCGGGTGGAACGTTCGAGCAGTTGCAGGCCGAGTTCGTCCTCGAGGGTTTTGATTTGAACGCTGAGCGGGGGCTGGGCAAGATGCAGGCGCTCGGCAGCGCGCCGGAAGTTCAATTCCTCCGCCACGGCGATGAAATAGCGCAAATGTCGCAGTTCCATGATTGATATTTACAGCGTATCAATCTGTGAGTAAACATGTATTGGCGAATATCACCGAAAAGAGGGAAAAGGGATGCACGGCACGGTTGGGAGTCCCGCCGAATTGGCGGTCCGGGCTGGAGTGTCCCGGCGTCAGGCGGTTGGATATTTGCTCGTATGTCCTTGGCGCGAGCGGTAGGGCGCGTCATTCCGTGCGCGCCGTGTTCGGTGACTGGACGAGCGGCGGGCAGGGGACTGCCCGCCCAGCCACCGATGTAATACGCCGGAGCGCTGGCGCTTCCTGGTGATCGTCCGTTAGATGTTATGTGGATTGTTCGACTGGCCTTGCGGCGACCTTATACGTTCGTCGTGGCGGCGATAGTGCTGGTGTTGCTGACGCCACTTGTGGTGTTGCGCACTCCCACGGACATCTTCCCGTCGATCAACATCCCCGTCATCAGCATCATCTGGCAATACGCCGGGCTGGATGCGCAGGAAATCGAGCAGCGCCTCGTCTATAATCACGAACGTTCGCTGAGCGCGACCGTCAACGACATCGAGCACATCGAGTCCAATGCCTACAACGGCGTGGGCATCATCAAGGTGTTTCTCCAACCGGGCTCTTCGGTGGACGCGGGCGTCGCGCAAATCACGGCGGTGGCGCAAACGATCTTGCGGCAGATGCCTCCGGGCCAAACGCCCCCTTTGATCATTCGGTATAACGCGTCCACGGTTCCGATCCTGCAATACAGCGTTACCAGCCAGAAACTCTCGGAGCAGGAGCTGTACGACATGACCCTGAACCAAATTCGGCTGGGGCTTTCGACGGTGCGGGGCGCGGCGTTGCCCTGGCCTTACGGCGGCAAGACGCGGCTGATTTCGGTGGATCTCGATTTGCCGGCGTTGAAATCGAAGAATCTTACCGCGCAAGCCGTGGTGGACGCGATCGCTTCGCAGAACCTGATCCTGCCCAGCGGCACGGCAAAGATCGGTTCGACGGAATTCGACATCGAGTTGAATAGCAGCCCGAAAATGCTCGAGGAGTTGAACGATTTGCCGATCAAAACCGTGAACGGGGCCACCATTTATGTGCGGGACGTGGCGCAGGTGCGCGACGGATATGCGCCGCAGCAGAACGTGGTGCGAAAGGACGGCATGCGCGGCGCGCTCCTGATCGTGCTCAAGAGCGGGTCAGCGTCCACGCTGGAAGTGGTGGACCGGATTAAACGGGCCTTGCCGCTGGTGCTCAAGGGCCTGCCGCCGGAACTGGATGTGCGCGAATTTGCGGATCAATCATTGTTCGTGCGCGCGGCGATCAGCGGCGTGGTCAAGGAAGGCGTGGTTGCCGCGTCGTTGACGGCGTTGATGATTCTATTGTTCATCGGATCCTGGCGGAGCACGTTCATCATCGCGATCTCGATTCCTTTGTCCGTGATCAGCTCGCTGATTGTGTTGAGCGCCCTGGGCGAAACGATCAACTTGATGACACTGGGCGGGCTGGCGCTGGCAGTGGGGATTTTGGTGGATGACGCCACGGTGGAAATCGAGAACGTCCACCGGCAGATGGCGTTGGGCAAGCCGCTGGAACAAGCGATCCTGGACGGAGCGCAGGAAATCGCGCTGCCGGCTTTTGTCTCAACGCTGTGCATTTGCATCGTGTTCGTGCCGATGTTCTTTCTGACGGGCGTGGGGCGGTATCTGTTCGTGCCATTGGCGGAAGCGGTGGTCTTCGCCATGCTGGCCAGTTACCTGTTGTCGCGGACGCTCATTCCGACGCTGGTGATGTGGTTTTACCGCAACTACGATTATTATCATCATGGCGAGGCGCGGGCGGACACCGCGCTCTGGGTGCGGCCATTGATTGCGATTCAGCAGACTTTCGAGCGGGGGTTCGCAAGGTTCCGGGCGGGTTACCAGAATTTGCTGGGGGCGGTTTTGGAGCATCGGACCGGCTTTCTCTTGATGTTCCTTGCGCTTTGCATGGGGACGTGGCTGCTGGTGCCGCTGTTGGGCCAGGACTTTTTTCCGAGCGTGGATGCCGGGCATTTCCGGCTGCACGTGCGCGCCCGCACCGGGACGCGCGTGGAGGAGACCGCCAAATTGGTGGATGAGATTGAAGGCGCGATCCGCCGCCAAATCCCCCGGCAGGAATTGGGGGGCATCCTGGACAACATTGGGATTCCGAACTCCGGTATCGCGTTAAGCTACAGCGACAATGGATTAATCGGGGCAGGGGACGCAGACATCCTGGTTTCGCTGAACGAAGGGCACCATCCGACCGCCGATTACATCCACAGGCTGCGCGAATGCCTTGGGCGCGAGTTTCCGGGGAACATGTTTTATTTTTTGCCGGCGGACATTGTGAGCCAGACGTTGAACTTCGGAATTCCAGCGCCCTTGAACATCCAAATCACCGGGCGCGACCAGGCCAGGAACCGGCAAGTGGCCGCTCAGCTTGCGTCGGACATGCGCAAAATTCCGGGCGCGGTGGACGTGCGGGTGCAACAGCCGGCGGACTTGCCGAAGCTGAGGTTCGCGGTGGATCGGACGCGGGCGGCCGCGGTGGGACTTTCGGAGAAAGACGTGGCCAACGCGGTGCTGTTGAGCTTGAGCGGGAGTGGGCAGGTGCAGCCAGCATATTGGCTGAATCCCGCCATCGGAGTGCAATATTTGATCAACGCGCGCGCGCCGGAACGCGTGCTGGATTCCGTGTCCGCGATCAATTCGCTGCCGGTCAGCGCGGGCCTGTCGGCCGGCGGCGGCGCGCAAGTGTTCGCCAACGTGGCGACGATGGAACGCACCAACGGCGTCCCGATCGTTTCACACTTCAACGTGGCGCCGGTGATTGACGTGTTCGGCGGAGTCAGTGGCCGGGATTTGGGCGGAGTGCTGCGGGATTTGCAAGGGCCGATGCAAGCGGCGCGAAAGAATCTGCCGCTTGGCAGTCAACTGATCCTTCGCGGGCAGGCCGAGACGATGCGTTCCAGCTTCATTGGCCTGGGGATTGGCCTGGTTGGGGCCATCGTGCTGGTTTACCTCTTGCTGGTGGTCAACTTTCAAAGCTGGCTTGATCCATTCATCATCATCACGGCGTTGCCGGGCGCGCTCGCGGGGGTGATTTGGGCGCTGTTTCTTACGTTCACGACCTTGAGCGTTCCGGCCTTGATGGGGGCGATCATGAGCATGGGAGTGGCGACGGCGAACGCGGTGCTGGTGGTGACCTTCGCGCGGAACAATTTGCAGCAGGGGATGGATCCCGTGAAAGCGGCCCTGACCGCTGGAGCGGGGAGGCTGCGGCCAGTGGTGATGACCGCGCTGGCGATGATTATCGGCATGCTTCCGCTGAGCCTTGGCCTGGGTGAAGGCGGGGAACAGAATGCTCCGCTGGGCCGCGCGGTCATAGGGGGCCTGGTATTGGCAACGCTGGCAACTTTATTTTTCGTTCCGGTCGTGTTCAGCTTTATGCATCGACGCACGAAGGCGGCGGTGAAGGTTGAGCCGAAGGAACCGGAGTTGGCATTGGGCTCAGTTTCGGCATGATGGACACAGCGTTACAAATGAATGCATATGGGCACATAGGCGGCGCGCACTCCTGTGCGCGCCCGACCGGCAAGGTGGCAGGGCGGGCAGTCCTCTGCGCGCCGTTACGAAAGCAATTTGTGTCGCCTTATTCGATCCGTTTTTCATGAATCCGCTTTCAGACAAAATCAGTTCGGGCAACGGCAATGGGAGTGCTTCCGCTACGCCGCGCGAGGGAGCGGTGGTGGAGACCGCGCATCCAGCGAAGCCAAAGCTGGGCCGCTGGCTCCTGGCCATTGCCATCCTGTTCATTGGCGGCCTCATTGTCGGCCTGGTGCCCCGTTTCCGCCATCGGGAGGTGCTGGCACGGGAGACGATCGAGTTGGGGACACCAACGGTGAATGTTGTTTCCGCCGTTCCCGGCAAAGCCACGGCTTCGCTGACGTTGCCGGCGGAAGTCAGGGCGATGGTGGAAGCACCCATTTATTCCCGGGCGAACGGATACCTCAAAAAGTGGCACGTCGATATCGGCGCCCGGGTCGAAGCGGGGCAGCCGCTGGCGGATGTGGATGCTCCGGAATTGGACCAGGAGCTGACTGGGGCGCGGGCCGGGCTGGCGCAAGCCGAGGCGGCGTTGGCGCTGGCCAGGACCACGGCGGTGCGTTGGGCGGAATTGCTGAAAACCTCGAGCGTAAGCGACCAGGAGAACGCCGAAAAGCAGGCCGACCTCGCGCTCAAGGAGGCCAACGTCGATGCCGCCAAGGCAAACATGCATCGGCTGGAGGACCTCCAGTCGTTTACACATGTGACCGCGCCCTTCGCGGGCATCATTACCGCGCGCGACATCGATGTGGGCGATTTGATCACATCCGGCAAGGAATTGTTTCGGATGGCGCAGACGCGGACCTTGCGGGTCTTCGTGCGCGTGCCGCAATCGGCGACAGCAGGAATTGGGGTGGGTGTGGACGCGGAAATGACCGTGCCGGAAATGCCAGGGCGCAAGTTTACGGCGAAGGTGGTCCGGACGGCGGGGGCGATTGATGTCGCTTCACGGACACTGCTGACGGAATTGGAGGTGGACAACTCCAAGGACGAATTGCTGGCGGGAAGTTATGCCCAGGTAAGTTTTGGGGAAATGAAGCAAGCCCCGGCGCTGGTGCTGCCGTCCAACACGCTGATCTTTCGCGCCGAGGGGTTGCAGGTGGGCGTGGTGGCCGAGGACGGAAAGGTGGAGTTGAAAAAGGTGACCTTGGGGCGCGATTTTGGCAAGACGGTGGAGATTTTGGCGGGTATTTCTGCGGCGGACCGCGTGGTCCTCAATCCGTCGGATTCACTGATTTCCGGAACCATGGTGAGCGTGGGACAGATGGCAGCGGCGGGGAAGGGGGAGGGGAATTGAGGATGGGGGTGGAGGGTAGTTCCCTGTTCCGTTGGACCTCTCACGGACCATGAACGGTTCTATTATACCCGCGTCATTAATGAATGCGCCTGGGGCCCGCGGCGGCGCGCACAGGAGTGCGCGCCTTACCGGCAACACGGTGGTAGGGCGGGCAGTCCTCTGCACGCCATCCCTGCCAAAGGCATGTTAACAGTGTTAAGATGCATCCGAGCGGAACTTGGCTGAATATATCTGTTGACCAATTCTTTAGCTTGGGTAATAGTATCTGAAAAAAATCCAATTAAAATGCGAGCGCTATTGGCCAGACCACCTCAGCCGTTCCCCGGCGGTTCGGGGGATTTTTTACTCAACCCGGCGTTGAAACGAGCGGACAATGGCGCGGATGAGCCGGGTAAATTGGGCAAACCCGGCGGGTTTTTCGGGGAAAACAAGCCTGATTCAGCCAAATTAAACCAAATTGAGCTAAAAAATTAAACCGAAATTAAACCAAATCCGGGTTAGTCCGGCCTAGTCCGGGTTAATTCGACCTCAAAAAAATAAAATTTCCCGCGCGGAGCTGAAACTGTGCGGCGACTGACCTACTGACCATGAAAGCTGAACCTGGGGCGGGAACGAACCGAACCGCCGTGCACCTGGCCCGCATATTTCGCAGTCCAGGGGCGGCATGGACATCACGCCGGTTTCCATTAAGGCAAATCCAAGTCCCTGTGCTCGCCATTCTGTCGGGCATGCTGCTGTTTGTGGGGTGCGCGGTCGGGCCGGATTATCACAAGCCCGAAGCGACGCGCATACCTCCCGCTTACGCCGGGGCGACGAATGGCTGGAAAATGGCCGAGCCGCAGGCGCATCTTCCGCGGGGCAATTGGTGGGAAGTATTTGGCGACCAGGAGTTGAACCGGTTGGAAGCCGCAGCGGCGGTTGCGAACCAGAACTTAAGGGCGGCGATCGCCGCATTCGAACAGGCGCGGGCACTGGTGAATGTGGCGCGCGCGGGATTTTTTCCGCACGTCGCGTTCGATCCATCCGTGACCCGGCAGCGGGACTCGGCCAATCGCCCGGTCAACGGCGTGTCCGGCGGCATCGGGGCCACTTACAACAATTTTGTCGTCCCGCTGGACGCCTCGTATGAACTGGACCTTTGGGGCCGTGTGCGGCGCAGCGTTGAAGCCGCCAAAGCCAGCGCGCAGGCCGATGCCGCCGATGTAGAAACCACGCGCCTGGCCATCCAGGCGGAAGTGGCGAGCGATTATTTTACGTTGCGCGCGCTGGATGCGGAAAGCGCCTTGCTGAAGTCGAGCACCGAGGTATTTCAGAAGTCGCTGGATTTGACGCGCAACCGCCGCACCGGCGGGGTAGCGACCGACTTGGATGTGGCGCAGGCGGAGACGGTGCTGGAGACGACGCGGGCGCAGTTGCCGGACATTGCGCTGCAACGCGCGCGCATCGAACATGCCCTGGCGGTGCTGACCGGCGAATCGGCGTCGCTTTTTCGCGAGCCGGAGCAGCCGCTGGTTACAGATCCACCGTCCATTCCGGCGGGTTTGCCTTCGCAATTGCTCGAACGCCGTCCGGATGTCGCGGCCGCCGAGCGGAGAATGGCGGCGGCGAATGCGAGCATCGGCGTGGCCAGGGCGGCTTTTTTTCCAACGGTAACCTTCAACGGTCTTGCGGGATTCCAGAGCGTGGATGCCGGCACATTATTCAACTGGCCAAGCCGGTTTTGGGCGATTGGCCCTTCGCTCACGCTGCCGATTTTTGAGGGCGGGCAATTGCGGTCGAACTTGCGCGGCGTCGAAGCGATTTATGAACAGGCGCTGGCGCAGTATCGGCAGAGCGTGCTCGTGGCCTTCGGCGAGGTGGAAGACAATCTCGCGGCCGAGCACCTGCTCGACCGGGAGCACGCAGCGGACATCGCCGCCATGCGGGCGGCACAGAAGACGCTGGAGATCGCGATGAATCGCTACCGCGCCGGACTGGTCACGTACCTCGAAGTGGCGACCGCGCAAAACACGGCGCTGGATTTGGAAAGGACCACGGTGCGATTGCGCGGGGAGCAGCTGGTGGCGACGGTGGCGCTGATCAAATCGCTTGGTGGCGGCTGGAACGGCGCGGAGTTGAAGTAAAACCTGGGAGGCTGAAGCGCGGAAGGGGCGGGCGTTGCAAGGAAGAAGGCTGGATGAAAAGCCGAAAGCGGCTGGGGCATTAAGATTACGATTAGGGTTAAGAAGAATGGGGCTATTTCTTCTCCATAAGCGTGGCGAAAAAGGATTTGGATTCGTTGTCCTGGCGGCGGACTTTGAGCTGGCCCAGCACGGAGTGCCAGCCGATGTAAAGTTTGTGCCACTGGCTTTCGAGGTTGCGCAGGGCGGAATCATTCATCTCGCTGAGGTAACGCAACGACGGGGCGCTGCCGACGAGGCCGAGGACTTCCTCCTTCGTGGGCGTGCCGGCCTCGATGGAAGAGAGGATCAATTCGAATTGCTGAATGATCACGGTTTTCGTTTCGAGGAACTGGCCTTCATCCTCGGGGCTGAATTTTTTCCCGCGAGCCACGTTGACGAAGTGGATGAATTGCTTCCAGCATTCCGTGTAGTTTTCCAACTGTTGGATCAACTGGCTCATTTTAGTCGCTTGCATAATAATCGGGGTGGACGGTTTGTAATTATCTGAGCTTGGTGGACAAGGTTTGCGGAGCTAGAAAAATAATGGCCCCGCCGCGCAACTCGCGGGCGGTAAGTTTGAGACTGGGGTAACGGATGATCAACTCGGAGAGCGGCAGCTTCGCCACCTGGGCGGAGCGGAAGGCGCCCAAAACATGGGTGGCGATGTCGCGCACCAACTCGGCTGGGAACGTCTGAGGCAGCGTTGACACGAGCACGCGGCCTTCCCGGTCCACGGTGAAACTGCCGGAAGGCAATCGCACCAGCTTCGGGGCCGGTTTGGCAAAGAGGCTCAGGAAACCCATAAGGCAAGGACCTTTTTCATCGATTCACGGATTTCAGTGGCGGAAAAGTCCCGCTGCCATCCCACGCAGAAGTCCAAATCCTGATGCCGCGCCAGAGCAACATGGCGTTGCGTGCCGAGGCATTCGCATTCCTGCAAAAGACCCGCTTGCAGGCGGTCGCCAAGCGTGCGCAGGTTCTCCAACGTTTGGCGGGACCAATCAGCGACGGGCTGCGGGTTTTCCAAACCGCGCGCTTCGAAGCCGGCTTTCACTTCGGGCTTCAAGGCGAGGACAAATTCGACACCCTCGAAACGGGCCAGGGCCGACAGCGGTGAAGCCGCGCCATTCTCAGGGGCGAAGGTGATATTCTCCTGGAGGGTGCTGCCCATGGCCGCGGCTTGACCGAGGGCTTCATCCTGAGCCTGGGCGGTTTCGAGCAACAAACCCTGGTAGGAGTTGTTGATGATGCGGGGGTGGTTGGGTTCGGCCGGGAGAGATTCGAAGTTGCCGGCTTTCCAAGAGAGAATGATATGGAACGCGGCCTCGCCGGTCAGTTCCTCGGTCGCGGCGTCAATGATGTCTCCATCGATAATCCAAATCCTGCCGGTGAGCGGGCCGTTGGTGATCTTGAGAACGGTGGAATTATGCGAGATGCATTCCAATTGGATGAGGTCCACGAGGCTTTTGCTCTGGACGCCGCGAAATCCGGATTGAGCTTCCCGGCCGAGCAGGGATTCGATGCACTCGAGGAACTGCTTGATTTCCTCGCCCGAACCGGGCTTTTGCCAGAAGAGATCGACGCCCAGGCTATAAACGCGCGAGCGAAACTGCTCATCCATCACCGAGGTAAGCACGACGGTGCGGAGCTCGGGGTATTTGCGCCGGACAATCGAGAGGACCTGCAACCCGTCCATCTTGGGCATGTTGAGATCGCAGACCAGGAGCGTGAAGGGTTCAGCTTCGAGCATGGCCATGGCGCGCGCGCCACTGCTCGAGGTGGCAATCTCGGGCCGCGTTGGCAATTGGGAGAGGATCTCCCGGTATAGATCCAGCAAGTCCTGATCGTCGTCAACGAGCAGAATTTTGTGGCGCACTAGCATAATGGCTTATGTCAATTGTCGTTTTGGCTGCTGCTGCAACTCGCGAGCTCTCAGCGGCTCACCGAGTCAAATTAGGGGAAGGAAGCAAGTCGCATTCCCGTTTGGAGGGAAACAGGCATTTTTGAGCACAAACGGTTCAGGGGCGCGCGCATTTCTGTCGGAGCACGCCGGCGAACGGCGCGAGCAACAAATTCTCCGACAACATGGTACACACCCAGTCCAGTGATGGGACACGCGAGGGAGCGTTCGAATCGCTGGCGAAAAGAAACGAGGTTGGGCAGCGAATGCCTCACGACGAAGGACGCCGAATATGGGCTAAGTGGTTGTACCGTGGCATGCTTCCTGCCTGTGTGTCTATGAGTTGAGCCGGGCTGAGGCCGGAACCGGGCGAATGCCGCCGGGTTGACCAGCAGAATGGGCCGCGCCACTACGATTTGCCGAAAGGCCAAATATGTCGATGAAACATGACAGCACTGTCAAAAATCCATCCAAGCCAAATGCTGAGCACGTTTAAAAAATTTTTTGGCAGACGGAGCGAGGAAAAGGTAGCCGAAGCACCTTTGCCCCTCCAACCACCCCCGGTCGCGCCTGCTCAACCTACTGCGCGAGCACGCGTGGATTTTGGACCGGGACCGGTTACGAAGCCGATGCCGGGCAACGGCGCGCCGATCAATCCTTCCTCCACCTTGGCGTTGCCGTTGCGGACCATCATCGGACGGCTGCCGTCTGAGGTCATGGATCGCGTCCTAAATACTGAAGTGGGTGAGGCTGAGGTTTTCATCCCAATGCAGAAGGTGCTTTCCCAACTGGCGCAGGGAGCCGTTCGGATTTCCTTTGGTGAACTGCGGCAAGCCTCACCGAGCGGAACGTTCTCGTCAGCGAATGATCGGGACCGGATACTCGTCGAATTGCCGTTGCAAGAGATTCTTATGCGGGTGGGATCAGGCGGGCTTTCGCGACGTCCAATGCAGAAGCGCGTAGAGGTGCCGCCGGAAGTGGTCGGCCCGTTCGGGGGGCAGAATCGCGTTACCTTTTCCGACACGACGCTCAAGCCCGCGGCGCCAGTGCGGCAGGCGCCCGCCCCCGAAGAACCAATTTTCAAGCGAACCAGTGCTCCGACGGCTCCAACCCCGCCGCCCACACCAGTCTATTCGCCGATTGCGCCCACGTCGCTGCCTCCCTCCAGGAGCGTGCCGCTTCCGAATGCGCCGGCGTTCAACCGCGCCAGCCCGCCCGCTGCGCCGGTAAAGCCTGCCTTTGTTCCTGAAGAGCCGATTTTCAAACGCACCACGCCTTCAGCCCCGGTAAATCCGGTGCAACCCGCCGCTGTGCCCGAAGCGCCCATTTTCCGGCGCAGTCCCGCTCCGACTCCAGCTCCGCTTCCAGCCGCGCAGCCCGCGGCGGATGAAATCGTTTTCAAGCGCGCAACGCCTGCGTCGCCTGCACAGCCGGTTTCTCCGATCGTGCCCGAACCGCCTCAAGCCATTCCTTTCGGCGAACCAGCAGTGATTCCCGCGCCGTCGCTGCGCACTCTCACGCCGCCTCAATTATCAACGCCTGCGCCCGTGGCTTTGCCGACGCCGGATGCCGGACCCGAACCGATTCGGTTTAATCCGTCCTTTGCGCCGCCGCCCGCACAAGCCCCCAAGCCGCCGACTCCGGCAGCCCCGCGTGAAACCATCTTCCTCCCCGTGCCGCTGGCTGGGCTGGCGGAAGCCTGGCCGGAGCCAATCAAGCAAGAGCTTGTCGCCCTCGGTCTGTTGGGCGCCACGGTGGCCTTGCCGCAAGGCATGATCGAAGCCGCGATCAAACAGGGACGGGTGGTGTTTCCCTGGAAACTAGTTCGTTCCTGGACGAAGCCGCCGGTTTCGCCGCTGCATGCGTCACCGCATGATGCCGTGACCTTGGAATTGCCGTTGAAGATAGTCACACCCGCGTTCATGGCCAGCATGCGGACGGTTCGCCCGCAACGGAAGATTTCCATCGACGCCAACATTCCCAACCTTTTTTCTGGTACCGCAGGAGCGGAGGCGCTGGCTGTTCCTCAGACGGCCGCGCCTCCGCCAGCGGCGCCGGTTCACGCTCGCGTCCCGGTTCCCGCTCCGGTTCCGGCCCCTCTGCCGATTTCCATTCCCGCTCCGGCGCCGGCGGTTCCGCAGAGCACCGACACGAATTATTACGTGTGGAAGGAGAATGGCGCGGCTACCGAAGAGCCCGCTCCCGTCGTCAAGAAGGGACCTTCGCCTGGAACGAGTTTTCTTCAGCGCTACGCCACTCCCAACGAGATCGTCAGCAAAGCCGCGGCGCTCAATGGTGTCGGCGGCGCGCTCATCGCGTTGCCGGACGGCTTGCTGGTGGCCAGCAAGATCCCGTCGGAAATGAACGCCGACACACTGGCGGCGTTTTTGCCGCAGATTTTTGGGCGCGTCAGCCAGTCCACGCGCGAATTACGAATGGGGGATCTGAACAACCTGAACTTCACGGTGGGACTCATCCCGTGGAAAATCTTCCGCGTCGGGGCGATTTACTTCGCCGCATTTGGTGTCGCCGGGCAGGCGTTGCCGACGGCGCAACTCGCGGCCATTGCCGCGGAATTGGATCGAAAAGCAAAATAGACAGAATTATGGCCATTATAAACCAGGCAACCAAGGAACTGCAGGTCAAGATCGTTTACTACGGTCCCGCCATGGGCGGCAAGACCACCAACCTCGTGCAGGTCCACGACCACGTTCAAACCGCCGCCGGCAACAAAGGCAAGCTCGTCTCGCTCGCCACCAGTTCCGACCGCACGCTGTTCTTCGACTTCCTGCCCATCGAGGCGATGTCGATCAAAGGTTTCAAGACCAAGTTCCAGCTTTACACCGTCCCCGGCCAGGTCATCTACAACACCACGCGGCAGCTTGTGCTCCGCGGCGTGGATGGGATCGTGTTTGTCGCCGATTCCCAATACGAAAAAATGGCCGAGAACGTGGAGAGCTTCAACAACCTGGAAGAAAACCTCAAGACCCTCAAGTTGAACCTCGCGGACATTCCCTATGTTCTCCAATACAACAAACAGGATCTGCCCAATGTCGCTCCGACCGACTACATGGAGTTTCTTTTGAACAATCGCGAAGTTCAGGTCCCGTCTTTCACTTCTGTCGCTCACAAGTGCGAAGGAGTATTCGAATCGCTCAACATGATCACCCGCATGTTGCTCAACAAGTTCATCAGCCAGGGTGCCGCTCAACCTGCGTGACATATCGAGTCTCATGGCCACGCTGCCACAACTCATTGAAGAAGACGTCCAGCAGTTCAGAGTCATACTGGGCGAACTGATAACGGACACCGACGCCACCACCGCCCTCGTGATCGACAAGGGCGGGTTCCTGATCCAATCCCGTGGTGACACGGAGCAGTTTGATCTCACCACCATCGCCGCGCTGGCCTCCGGCGCCTACATGGCCAACCAGACCATCGCCAACCTCGTTCACGAGGAGAATTTCGACAGCGTCTATCAACAAGGCGAAAAGTTCAGCATGTTCGTGATGAACGTGGATGAATATTGCATGCTGACGGTGATTTTTCGCGCCATCCTGAGCGTTGGGGCGGTCAAATATTTCGCCACCCGCGCCAGCGCCCGCATCGCCGCCCAGCTAAAGGTCGCCCACCTGCGTGATCCCCAGGCCGGTCTCGATCTCTCCGTCCTGAACGTGGCTGATCCAAGCGACTTCTTTCAAAAGCGCACCGCCTGAAATCAAAAGCGCCGGAGCGCACAGCTCCTGTTCTGTGTGGTGTCAAAATGCACTCGAGTAGGGGCGACGCCCATTACCCAAGCCTCCACTCACGGCAGCCTTCCATGCGACCCGTCGCAGAACGGCTTGCCACCCGAATGCTTGCAGGCGCACCAGGCGATTGTTTTAGCCTCAGTGATCTCGACCTCCTGCGGCCCGAGTCCGGTGCCTTTGTGTAATCCGTCACAAAAGGGCTGGCTGGCCGAGCGCCCGCACGCGCACCACCAATAAGTCCCCGGTTCGATCTTCTGCACGATCGGCGATTTCTGAAAAACAACAGGTTCTGCCATAATATTGATTTCCTTACACATGCAGTGTGAACCGCATGATGGCCGACAATCAAGCCGGGAGTTTCACTCTTTTCACGCCGAATGGGCGTTAATAACAAACACCATTAAAATACAGAAAATGAAATCCGAGGTTCTGCCAGCCAAATGGCGGGCATCACCCCATGGTAGGCTGACGGCGGCCGGAGCAGATTGCTTGCGGAAGTCTTTCAGAAAATCAGAACTCAAACCGCGAGAGTCAATCATGCGCGACGAAATTCAGCAAAATATTGCCGGGAACCACGGCTTGCGGAACGGACTGGTTGCCGGTGCCATTGGTGGCCTGATTGCATCCTGGACGATGAACCGATTCCAAACGGTTCTGAGCAGGCGATCCCAGTGTCCCTCCAAACCGGCAAAGCGTCAGTCCGACGACTCCGGCACCGGCCAACCGGTTCAGGCCGCGGCTGATGTAGATAAGCCGGCGACCCTCATGCTGGCTTCGGCGATCTCAGAAGGCGTGTTTCATCATCACTTGACGGAGAACGAAAAGAGAATCGCCGAACCTGCGGTTCACTATGGATTCGGCACCACCATGGGCGGCTTGTATGGCGCGCTCGCTGAGGTGAAGCCACGCGTGACAACGGGTGCGGGATTAGTGTTCGGAACTGCCTTATGGCTGACCGCCGACGAAGCCGCCGTGCCCGTGCTGGGCCTTGCCTATGGGCCGACAAAGTATCCCCTGTCCGCGCATATTAACGCCTTGCTATCGCATCTGGTCTATGGTTTTTCCACGGAACTGGTTCGTCGGACCATGCGCTGCGTGTGGAAAACCTGGCACTGACACGCCTTGGGGAGAGGACACAGGGCGAATGGGAAAAGTTTCGTATGGTGCGGACAATCGAACGCCCCAATTTCCTTGCAGCGTTCTGCCATTCACAATTTGTCCTAATGCCGAATTTCAGCTATGCTTGCGGCGACAATGATCGTCCTGAGCTTTCGAATCAAACTGCTGTTGACGATGATGCTGGTCGTCGCGGGCGTGACCGTGGCGATGTTGTCCGCCACCGAGCAAAAGGTGCAGGCCACTTATGAGAAGCTTTACCAGGACCAGTTTGAGACCGAGGTCAACTTCTTCGCCAAACAGCAGGAAGCGCGGCTCGGTTCCATCAAGGACGGTTGCGAGCAACTGGCCCGCTCGCCCGATCTCCGCCAGGCCTTGCGCGGCGGTGATGTGGCGGAAATCTATCGCGTCGCCACCAACGAGTTGAACGTCCCCACGCCGCGCGGGCGGCAGATGTTGGGCAGGGGAACCACCTTCTTCCGCATCCTCGACGCGGACGGCGCAATCCTGCGCTCGCCGGAACAGCGAGTGGGACCCGCATTGCAGGCGGCGCGCCGGCGGATTGAACGGGAACTGGCCACTGTCCTGAAGTCACTCGATAACGTGGATGCGCCTTTGGTGGGATTCCTGGCGCGTGACGCCGGGAACGGACGAAAGGATGTGCTCGACGAGGTCATCGTTGCCAAAGTCGCTGATCCGGACACCCAAAAGACTTTGGGCGCCGTTGCCTTGGGCCAGCCGTATCTCGACATCAGCGAGACGAACATGTTCCGGATGAATGGGATCAAAAGCGGCATCTGGCTCGATGGCCATCTCCACTCGGAAACCATTCCCGAGGAAATTCGGGCGGAGTTTTTGCGGCTGGTCTGGGAACAGCTTACGACCAACCGCCAGCCGCAAGGGACGTTTACCATTAAACTGGCCGGAACACCGCAACGATTGTTCTTTAAACTGTTGAATCCCGGCTCGCCTTTTCCGGCCGCCTATCAGGTTTCACTTTACTCGCTGTCCGCCGCGGTGAGAACCGAACAGGAGTTGCGCTGGCAGATTCTCGGGGTTGCCTCGCTGGCCCTGTTCGTGGCGCTCCTGCTCATCCTGTTTATTGCCCACAGCCTTTCCATCCCGCTTCGCGAGTTGGTGGCGGGAACCGAGGCCGTTCGCGCGGGGAACTTTCTGTTCAAGGTTCCCGTCCGCAGCCCGGATGAAGTGGGGCAGCTCGCCGCCTCATTCAACGAGATGGCGGAGGGACTTGCTGAAAAGGAAAAATACCGCACGGTTCTCAACATGGTCGCCGACGAACGGATTGCCGAACAACTGGTCAACGGTCAGTTGGCACTCGGCGGTGAGTTGCGGGACATCACCGTTTTGTTTTGCGACGTTCGCGGCTTCACCACGCTGACTGAGGGCATGCCGCCGGAAGAGGTCATCGAAATGTTGAACGAACACATGACGGCCCTGACCCGCGTGGTCAAGGAACACAACGGCTTCCTGGACAAATTCGTCGGTGACCTGCTCATGGCGGTCTTTGGTGCGCCGGTCGCCACCGAGAACGATGCCCTCAATGCCGCCCGCTGTGCCTTGCAACTCATCCGACAGCGGGAAGCGCTCAACGAAACCGCCCGCCACAAACTGAAGATCGGCATCGGAATTGCAACCGGCCAGGTTGTCGCTGGCTGCATGGGTTCGGTAGATCGCTTGCATTACACCGTGCTGGGCGAGCGGGTGAATCTCGCCTCCCGTCTTTCCGGTCAAGCCGGTCCGGGGCAGGTGATCATCGACCAGACCACGTACGACAAGCTGGCCGGTCACATCGAAGCCCGCCCGTTGCCTGGCTTGAACCTCAAAGGCTTCAAAGAAAATGTCGCGGCTTACGAATTGACGGAAGTCCGCTCGTGGAGTGAACCGGTGGTTGCGGAGTGACAAAGTGACAACAATGACCTTTAGAAATCCAGCGAGGAACACAGCTGTTCACGCAGGGGCATCGCGTTGTGATGTTCCTGCCCTAATGCTTGTCTCAAGACATTCATTTCCGGGTTGCCGATGGTTGGTGCTGGCCGTAGCAGCCTTCACGCTGGGAATTTTGACCGCCCGCGCCGATTCCGACCCGGCGCACATGGACGCGCATTCGGAAAAACCCTTGCCCTGGCCGGGAGGAATCATTCCTTATGACATTTCCAAACTTTCGGAAACGCAGCAGTCAACTGTCAGACAGGCCATGCAGCGCTGGCTCGACACAGGCGCGCGCCTGAAGTTCATCCCGCGCACCACCGAGGCCGAGTACGTCAATTTCACCGGCCGAATCGACGCGGGCAACAACACCAGCCTGGTCGGTTATCGGAAAGGCGTTCGCGCGGACATCAACATCACGGCATTTTGGTGGCGGCAGGGCGAATGGATGCCCGCGCATGAACTCGGCCACGTCCTTGGCTTCTTCCACGAACACTCGCGGTGGGACCGGGACCAATTTGTCGCCATCCATTATGAAAATATAAAGCCTGGCCGGCAGTCCGATTACGATTGGATTCCCCAAACGAACTGGATCGTCAGCAGCACGGCCTATGATTACCGCTCAATCATGCATTACCGCACCTGCTGGGCTTCCAAATGCGAATCCGAGTGCCGGGACGGCGACGGGAGCAGCCCTTGCGTGGTTATCGATCCCATTGGTACGAAATACGACGGCGTCATCGGCCAATGGGGCGACAACAAAATCAGCGCCGCAGATGCCGAGAGGGCGCGGTTGGTTTACGGAACGAATTCGGCGCCCATTGCAATTGGGCGTTAGGAGAACTGCATGAGGCATGGAGTCCCGCCTTCAGGCGGCCAAGCGTGCGCAAACACACTCACCGGAAACTTTCCAACGCATTCGAGGGGGTGGCACCCCCGCCGGCTTAAGCCGGGGCTCCATGCCTTCAGCCTCGGTTGCGTGCACGTTTTGCTCTGTGCAATTGGCTTCATCTCTGTCTGAATTCCGCGCCGTGAACTCGCATCTCTCAAACAAAGTGGTTTTAATTACAGGCGCCTCCGGTGGTATCGGCTCCGCTCTCGCGCGCCAGTTCGCCGCCGAAGGAGCAAAGCTGGTCTTGCATTGCCGCTCGAACCTCGTCGGGGCCAAGGCACTGGCTCGTGAACTTGGAAGCGTCGAATCCATTGTGCTCAAGGCGGACTTGACAAGGGAAGGGGAGGTCAAACGGCTTTTTGCCGCCGCCATAAAACGATTTGGACGTCTCGATTCCTTGATTGCCAATGCGGGCTCCTGGGAAACCCGTGACGTCCCAATGCATCGCATGTCGTTGCGACAATGGCGCTGGACGCTCGATGCCGTGTTAACCTCCACGTTCCTGAGCTTGCGGGAATTCCTGCGCGTCGTCGCGCGCCAGAAGCGCGGCAATGCCGTACTGATTGCCTCCACTGCGGGCATTTTTGGCGAAGCCGGGCACGCGGACTACGCGTCCGCAAAAGCGGCCATGGCCTTTGGCCTGACTCGCACATTGAAAAACGAAATCAGCCGCATCGCACCCCACACCGCCAGCTATTGCGGCGGACGCGTCAATTGCGTGTGCCCCGGTTGGACGATTGTTCCCCGCAACGCCGACAAATTGCGCGATGCCACCACGGTGCGCAAAGTGACCGCTACGATGGCTCTGCCGCAGATCGCGCGCCCCGAAGACATCGCCAACGCCGCCGTTTTCCTGGCATCGGATGCCCTGGCGCGGCACATCACCGGCCAAACGCTGACGGTCGCCGGTGGCATGGAAGGCCGCTGGCTGTGGAAACCGGAGGAGGTGGACCCAAACATCGCGTGAAAGATAAACAATATTCCCAATTAGTATTGCCCGACTTGCAACACAAACGCGAACATAACATGGCGTCCGCCTTCAGGCCGCAAGGCGTTCGCGCTGCGATGGCCACTGGAAATATCCAGGAGTGTCCGTTGCGACGGACGCTCAATCGGCTAAAGCTGGAACTCCAACCATGGACCGGGAAGCCGGTTGATTTTTCCAAAAAAGCGGACAATGCTTGTTTATGACCTTCTCATCACGAGAGGAAGCGGGTCAGGAACTGGGCCGACATCTGGCTGAGCGCGGAGTGCAGGCCGATATTGTCCTGGGATTGCCGCGCGGCGGCGTTGTAGTGGCCGCTGAAGTCGCGCGTTACCTCGGCCGGCCTTTGGATGTTCTTGTTGTTCGCAAGATCGGACACCCGCGTCACCGGGAATTCGCCGTCGGCGCGCTTGCCGAACCGGGCGTTGTGTTGCTGGATGAGGAAGCAATGAAGCATTCGCATGTGGATCGCGCCGAACTGGATCGTGTCATCGCCGAAGAAATTGCCCGCCTGCAAAGTTATCAGGCCCGGTTTCACTCCGCCGGCCCGCCGGACCTTGCCGGCAAAAAAGTCGTGATCGTCGATGACGGATTGGCAACCGGCTTGACGGCGGAAGCAGCCGCGGTATCCGTCCGGGAGCAGAATGCCTCGTTCGTGACCGTGGCAGCCCCGGTAGCCTCGACCAGTGCGATGGACCGGCTGTCCCGGGTTGCCGATGAAGCCATTGCGCTCATCGTTGACCCGGACTTCATGGCTGTCGGCCAGTATTATTACACCTTCCCCCAAACCACCGATGCGCAGGTTCTGGCGCTGCTGCCCGCGCACGTGTGATGACGCCGAGCCAAAGTTTTACCGATACACAGTGTTGGGTGTGCGAACCAGCCGAGTGCAGAAATTGCTTCCCACATTCTGTCCTGCTCCCAATCGCAATCAAAAATTAAAAATCGAAATCCAAAATTTTCCCACTCTCCATGCCCGAACTTCCTGAAGTCGAAATCCTCGTGCGACATCTCGCGCCCTTGTTAAAGAACCGAACCATCCGCAAGGTGCAAGTACGCCGCGCCCGAGTCATCGCGCCCACACCGGAACGGCGGCTGATTCGCGCATTGCGTGGCGCGACCTTCACAGGATTGACCCGGCGCGGAAAATATCTGTTGTTCAACCTCCAGCCTGGAAACGGTCGGCAGCCGGTGCTTCTCGTCGGGCACCTGGGCATGACGGGCCGCATGTATCTGGTCAACCATGGAGCGGCCTTGCCCAAACACGCCGCCGTTATTCTGGACCTTGGGCGGCACCTTCTGGTCTACGAGGACACGCGGTACTTTGGCCGGCTCACATTGGACGCGGAAGCCCTTGCCCGCCTTGGTCCCGAACCGCTGGGGCCGGACTTCACCGAGGCGTACCTTGCCTCCGAGTTGCGGCGTTCCAGCCAGCCGATCAAGGTTAAATTGCTCGACCAATCCCTCGTGGCGGGCGTCGGAAATATTTATGCCAGCGAAGCCCTCTTTCGCGCCGGCATTTCTCCACGGCTCGCGGCCCGTCGATTAAAAGGTGATCAGGTGGCGCGTCTCTGGCGCGCCATTCGCGAAGTCCTCGATCACGCGATCACCGTCGGCAGCACCTTGCCGCTTGATTTCTCCGGGACCGGCAGCCGCGACGGGATCTTCTACTACGGCGCTGCCGCTGAGAATTCCGATTTTTACCAGGAACGACTGGTCGTCTATGATCGGCACCGCCAACCATGCACGACGTGCCGGACCCCCATTCGCCGCATTGTTCAAGCCGCCCGGAGCACATTCTTTTGCCCTCGCTGCCAGCGATGAGCCGTTGATTGGCATTTGAAAGCGGGTAAAATTATTTGACGCAAAGCTTGGCGCCTTGTAAATTGCGCGTCCTTTGGGATCCAAAGTAGCTCAATGGTAGAGCAATCGGCTGTTAACCGATCGGTTGTAGGTTCGAGTCCTACCTTTGGAGCCACTTTTCCCAAGGAAAACGAGGTTTCCGGAGAAGCCCCCAAACAATACGGCCGATTTACAGGCCGAAAGTGAGCAGAACGTGAAATTCCCAAAGCGGCTACGCCATAACGGGCGGAGCCGGGTCTGGGCGGCTGGCAGGGCTGCGGCCGTACCGCAGCGCGTCGGACTTGGTCTGGGCTGACAACGCGACCGCGTTGGAGTCGGTCTTAAGGGCCGGGCGGGACACCGCGAAAATGCCATCGCGCCGCAAACGGGGTGCGGCACCCGTGATTCACCCCATTGAGGAGGGCTGGCCCAGGTCGGAGTGTTTTGGCGGCTGGACAATCACATGCGCGGCGAACTTATCGTTTATTGGCTGGCATGGCTTAACACGGTCTGCTGGGGGATTTGCTTTTGGTGGATGCATCGCATTTCGTCGCGGCAGCATGCGCTCATGATTCAACTCAAAGAACAGGGAGTCCGCATTGAAGGCCTTTCCAGGGTCGAGCATGATATGATGAAAGAAGTGCATCCACAGGTGAGTGAAATCAAGGAGGGAGTTGCTGAAGTCGTGGAGGTTGCACGCGACCTGCCCCGGAAAAATTCTCCGGGTAAATCAGGTGAATCGGAGTGAGTTGTGTGGCAGAGAATCAGCAAGAACGCAGCGGGAGAGCTTCGATAAGATTCCTCGATTTCTTATTCGGCCGCCGGCTCGCTTCCAATGAGGAGCGGCAACAGCGGCTTGGACCACTCACTGGCATACCGGTCCTGGGCCTGGATGCCCTGGCCTCGGCCGCCTACGGTCCGGAGGCAGCGCTCACTTTGTTATTACCGCTCGGACTGCTCGGGCTGAACTACATCGAACCCATTACGCTGGTCATCGTCGGCGTTTTGATTCTCGTTGCCATCTCCTATCGTCAGACGATCGACGCGTATCCCGACGGCGGCGGTTCCTACACGGTGGCCAAGGAAAATCTCGGAAATCGCTGGGGCCTGTTGGCCGGCGCGGCGCTGACGGTTGATTACGTACTCAACGTTGCCGTGGCGATTTCATCGGGCGTGGCCGCCGTCGGCTCGGCTTTCCCGCCCTTGCTGCCGCATACGTTGACGATCTGCCTCACGCTGCTCGCGCTCCTGGTCATTCTGAATTTGCGCGGCTTGCGCGAAGTTGGCTTCGCCTTCATGGCGCCCACCTATTTGTTCGTCGGCTGCCTGCTGGGGACACTGGCCATTGGGATTGCCAAAACCATACTTCACGGAGGGCATCCAACCGCAGTCGTCGCACCGCCCCGACTGCCTCCGCCACAGGAAGCAATGACGCTCTGGGTGCTGGTGCGCGCATTCGCCAATGGGTGCACGGCCATGACTGGCGTGGAGGCCGTCTCCAATGCCGTCCCGATTTTTCGCGAACCCGTGCGGAAGAACGCGAAGCTGACGTTGATGTCCATCATCGGCATCCTGGTCGTGATATTGGCAGGGATCGCTTACGTGTGCCGGGCCTATGGCGTGGGTGCTACCGAACCCGGCTCACGCGATTACCAAAGCGTTCTGTCCCAGTTGGTCGGCGCCGTCATCGGCCGCGGCTGGTTTTATTATTTGAGCATGGCGGCCGTTTTTTCCGTGCTGGCGCTTTCGGCCAACACCAGCTTTGCTGGTTTTCCCAGGGTCTGCCGGCTAATGGCCCTGGATGAGTATCTTCCGGAAGCCTTCGCCCGGCGTGGGCGGCGGTTGGTTTATAATTATGGCATTGCGACGCTGGCAATTCTGGCGACGATTCTGCTGGTTGTGTTTGGCGGGATTACCGATCGGCTGATTCCGCTCTTTGCCATCGGCGCATTGCTTTCCTTTACCCTTTCCCAGGCGGGCATGGTCTGGCACTGGCGGCGGCAGTTGAACGAACCCCGCGCGAAACGCTCGATGTGGATTAACGGCCTTGGAGCCGCCGCCACCGGCATCACGGTACTGATTGTGATGGTGTCCAAATTCACGGAAGGAGCATGGGTCACCGTGCTGTTGGTGCCGGTCATTATGCTGGCTTTGCTCCGATTGCAAGGCTATCAGCACCGGCGCGAGAGCGCGGTTGATTCACATCGACCGCTGGATTGCCACCGACTGGACATGCCGCTCATGGTGGTGCCTGTGTTCGGCTGGACCCGCATTACGGAGAAGGCGCTTCTGTTTGCCATGCGTCTCTCGCCTGAAGTGCATGCCGTGCAAATCCTGACCCCGGACGTGCCGGAACAGAACCTATCTGAGCACTGGACCCGATTGGTCGAGATTCCCGCGCGCGAAGCAGGCATGACCCCGCCATCGCTGAAAGTGATTTGCTCAAAATACCGCGAATTGCTCCGTCCAGTCGTCACCTACGCTCGCCAACTAACCAGGGAAAATCCGGGGCGAGTCGTGGCCGTGGTGGTGCCGGAACTTGTGGAACGACGTTGGTATCACTATTTCCTCAGTTACGCCACCTTGCTCCGGGGCATGCTCCTGCTGCACGGCAACCCGCGAATCGTGGTGATTACGGTGCCTTGGTATGGAGCAGGCGCACATAAATCGCAGGGGCGGGGATGAGGATTCGCGGCGCATGGCACAAGCCCGCGATGACAAATTGACGAGGTGGATTATACGAAGTGTGTACCGCGACCACGGCGAATGAAATCAATGAAACACCAGATAACGATAGCCAATCCGGGCATCAGGAGAACAAACCCGAGCGGTAAATGCGCCCTGGTCGACCTGTCCTCCCGTGCCCCGAACCAGAACAAATGGAACCAGTTGTCCGCAGGTTTAGAGCCTATCGCGGTAGGGCGCGTCACTCCATGCGTGCCGACGGCGGGCAGAGGACTGCCCGCCCTACCGGGATAGGTTCTTAGCTGACCGCAATGACATGGTGCTTAATGGTCGTGCCACCAACCCTGGTTGTCCAACGTTCGCCGGCCGTTTTGCCCATCAGATTCTCTCCCAGCGGGGATTGAGGGGTAATCACCGTGACCTCACGGCCCTGAAATTCGATCTCCAAGCCACCGTTCCTCGGTCCGATAAAATACCAGGAGCGGGTTCCCCCGGAATCCAGTTCCACCAGTGCGGTGAGCTCGATTGGCTCGCCGCGAGCAAAGTCCTTCAGCGCGAGCGACTCGTAAAGCTTGATTGAATCCAGGATCTCTTTGGCCTGCCGCGCCTGACCGCCGGCGAGGTAGGCTGCTTCCAGTCCGCGCGTGTCATACTTGTTCTCAGCCTTGCTGCTCTCGTGCGTGGCCTCGGCATGAGAGGCTCGCGCGGCCTTGTCCAACACGCCGAGGCGTTCGTTCAGGCAGGCGACAATCTGCTTCAAAAGCTGTGTCTTGCTCATCGAATTCCGCGGTTGAACTGAAGACTGGCGTCCGTTGAATGTTCTCGCAGCCAGACGTCTTGCGCGTCAATTGCCCCGCCTGTTAACCGGGGGCTGACTATGTGGCGACCAGGTTGTGTTATCAAGAAGTTCGATGCCCGGTTTGGAAAAGCGGATGCGCCTGGCTTTGTAGAGTGTGCCCAAGGCTTGTTTGAAGGCTTTCTTGCTGGCGCCAAAGGTCTGGCGAATCGCCTCAGGCGAACTGTCATCATCGAAACCCAGCCGCCCCCCGCTACGGCGAAGTGTTTCTACGATTCGCAGGGCGAGCGGCGCCACGCGACGATGGCCGGCTGGTTCGAGGCTCAGATCAATCTTGCCGTCGGGACGCACCAAACGCACAAAGCCCTTGAGTTTCTGGCCGATGGCCACCGGGATGGAAATGCCCTCGTGGTAAAGCATGCCGGGGTGCGCGCCCTCCACGAGAGCCTTGTAACCCAACCCGGTCTTCTCACAGATCAGGAATTCCACCGACTGGCCCTTCCTATAGTTGGGCGGCTCGATGGCCGAGTCCTGGTTAAGCTTCATCGAGGCAGCGATGCGCTGGGTTTTTTCGTCCAGATAAATCCGCACCATCACATTCTGGCCAACTCGCACCGGGCCTAACTGTTCCCGAAAGGGCAGCAACAAATCCTTGGCCAATCCCCAGTCCAAAAAAGCGCCGACCCGCGCGTTGATGCTGACAACCTTCAAAGTGGCCACTTCTCCCACCGTGGCGCGCGGGGTTTCGGTGGTGGCAACCAGGCGGTCCTCCGAATCGCGATAGACAAACACGTCGAGTCGGTCACCCTGCGCGAACCTGCGAGGCACGTAGCGATTGGGCATGAGGATTTCTCCGCGCTCGCCGGCGTCCAAGTAAATGCCCACCGTTGAATCCCGGAGCACTGTCAGTGTGTTGCGTTTGCCAATGCTGACCATGATCTTGAACTTACACGAAGACGCCGGGAAAACAAAGGCGCCAAAAGTAATGAGGTCAAAACTATTGAGATTCTTAGTCCCTTTGTCGCTTCGGCATTTCCCGTCACAACCGCCAGGACAACGGGGACGGGGAACTTCACCCTCGCCAAAGCGGTAAACCCAGACGTCCTCTGAATGTTCCACATTCGCCTATTTCAAGAGTCATGTCAGCGGTGCGAGTTCGACCGCGCAGGCTTTGTAGGCCGGTTGCCGCGAATAGGGGTCGAAGGCAGCGAGGGTGAGTTGGTTGACCGAGGCATAGTGCATGGGAATGAAAACCTGCCCGGGTTGGATCGTGGAGGTGATAAACGCCGCGGCGGTGAGTTCACCGCGTCGCGAGCGAACGCGCACCGTGCCATTCGGAGTGATGCCGAGCCGCAAAGCGTCCCTGGGATTGATCTCGACGTAGCATCGCGCTGGCGAGAGCGCACGGAGGACGCCACTCTTGTTCGTGCGTGAACCGGTGTGCCACTGCGCCGAAGTACCCCGGCCCGTCAACAATAGGAATGGAAATTCATCATCCGGCGTTTCCGGCAGCGCGCGCGGCGGCTCGAAGTTGAAAAGCGCGCGTCCATCCGGGTGGAAAAACTGGCCGTTTTCGAACAAACGTCGTTCCGACGGCGGCTGGTTGAAGGGGTCGCTTGCAGTTGCCGCCGTCTGGTCGGGCCACGGCCATTGAATGTCGCCGCACTGGTCGAGCATGGCGTAATCGCGAATGCCGGAACGAAAAGCATTGGTTTGCTGGGATTGTTACCTAATCCACATTTTGTGCGATGCAGAACGGCTTTTTCGGCAAATGAGCCAGGGGTGGTCTTCAAAAAACTGACGGGAGAGTTTGCCACTCACGCCTTCGTTTCCTATAGTCAAGGCCTCATGAAACTCGGCCTCGGCCTTTATCGCCATCAACTTGATCGGGAACATTACCGTTTTGCGAGACAGTGCGGATGCACGCACTTGGTGATTCATCTGGTGGATTACTTTCGGTCTTCGCGCAGCAATCAGCCCGGCGACCAACCCGTGGGGGACGACACCGGTTGGGGACTGGCCGGCGATCCGGATGCGCTGTGGACACTTGAAGAACTAACTTCGATTAAGCGGGAAATCAACGCGGCGGGACTGGAATTGGAAGCCATCGAGAATTTCGATCCGGCGCACTGGCACGACGTGCTGCTGAACGGGCCGAGAAAAGCGAAGCAGCTCGAAAGCCTCAAGACCATCATCCGAAACGTGGGGCGCGCGGGCATCCCGATTTTCGGATACAACTTTTCCATTGCCGGAGTGGCCGGGCGGGTGAAAGGCCGGTTCGCGCGCGGTGAAGCTGAAGCCGTTGGCATGGACGGCCCGTTGGACAAGCCGTTGCCCAACGGCATGGCTTGGAACATGGTTTACGATCGCAACGCCGCGCCCGGCACGATTCCTTCGGCGACCTCCGAGGAACTTTGGCAGCGGCTTGGGGTTTTTCTCGATGCGTTGATTCCGGTGGCCGAAGAAGCGGGTGTGACGCTGGCTGCCCATCCGGATGATCCGCCATTGCCGATGGTTCGCGCGCAGCCGCGGCTGGTTTATCAGCCGCAATTGTACCAGCGGCTCATCGATCTAAAACCGAGTCCGCGCAATGCGCTTGAGTTCTGCGTCGGAACACTGGCGGAGATGACTGATGGCAACGTTTACGATGCCGTGGATGACTACAGCCGGCAAAAGAAGCTGGCCTACGTTCATTTGCGCAATGTGCGTGGCAAAGTGCCGTGCTACAAGGAAACCTTCATTGACGAAGGAGACGTGGACGTTCTGCGAGTCATGCGAATCCTGAAACGGAATCAGTTTGAAGGCGTCCTCATCCCGGATCACGCGCCGCAGATGAGTTGTGCGGCACCGTGGCATGCGGGCATGGCATACGCGTTGGGCTACATGCGGGCCGCCTTGCAGATCATTGGCGCGGGCTAAACGTGTCATTGCGCGTTGGCCGCGGGTTGGTTCGTTGAAAGGGGCGGGCTCTTGATGATGTAGCGATCAGCCCACTTCAGGAACGTCGGCCAGTTTGGCCCGGTGGTATGCCCGCCGCCATGCTGTCGGAAAGCAAGTTCCCCGTCCACCAGCGCAGTTTCTACTGGAGGGAATTCCGTGGTGCCTAAATCCTTCTTGCCCAAAAGCCGGAACACCGGACCCGCCGCAACTGCTGCCATGAAGCTCCCTTTTTGATCCACCCAAGTTCCTTCCGCTCCCGGGCCTTTCGAAGCTCCGTAACTGATGAACGTGGGGCGCGGGGCACAGAGCGCGATCAATTCGTGCGCGTCCACCGGCAAATCGCCTGGCGTTAGTGGACCGCCATATTTGAGAAAATTGCCCGCCATCCAATGATACTCGCCTGCACCGGTGAGATTCTCCACCTGCTCACCGAAGTTGTGGCGATGAAGCTTGGCTCCGCCCTCACCGGAAGAGCCGATAAAGCCGATCGCAAACCGTTCGTCATACGCCATGGCAACAATCGCTGCCTTGCCATAACGTGAAAGCCCTTCAATGCCGATCTGTTTTGCGTCCACGGACTTGTCCGTTTCAAAATAATCCAAAGCGCGGCTCGCGCCCCAGGCCCAGGCACGCAACGCGCCCCAGTCGTCAGCCTTGCGCGGCTGGCCCTTGTTGCAAAGTCCGATGATGCCCTTGGTAAGGCCAGCGCCGTTATCGGCTTGAATGCTGGTGGGCACGATAACGGCATAACCCCAGCCCTTCGCGAGAACCTGTTGCTGCCAGGTTGGGCCGCCTCCAAAGCCACCGCGAGGCAAACCATTGGTTTCAGCGAGAGCATTCGTGCCAACAGAGCCTCCTCGCCCACGTCCGCCAAAGCCTCCTCCAAAACCCCCGAAGCCAAACTCCATCATTACCGGCACCGGCCCGGTCGCATTGGCCGGGGTGGTGAGGGTCAATTGTATTTCGACGTTGATGGCTGGACACGCTGAATTGTCAACGTGGCCCACAATCTGTTTGGTTATGACAGCCGTCTCGCCATTATTTGTCGTGGTTGCGCTGGTTACCTCCCAGCGCACCTTCGGCACGTCTTTGGGGACGCGGCCATAAATTTCCCGGTCGAAATCTTCGACGATTTCAGGACGCCTCTGATCCCACCACATCGCTGCATTGGTAACCCTCTGACCGTTCTTCAAGACCAGCGGGTCCGGCAGGTTTGGGTAAGGATTGGCCCTGGCCTCGTCGGTATTTTGGTAATTGGGTGACTGAGGATTGCTCCCGTCTGCTCCCCTGCGGAGCGAGGTGATATGCAACAGATCCATCATCAACTGATGATCTTGATTGGCCGTTAAATTCATGGGCGCCGTGGCGGGTTCCGCTGGCTTCACGGCCGATTGCTCGGCGCGGCATAAATCCGCGGCAATCGAGACGCCCATTGAAAAGCCCAAAATGTAAATCAGCCGCAGACGCGTCTTCATCGCATCCCATTAATTCACGACCCGATTCGAGCGTCCGAGCGGCGCGCCGGGCTTTGGAAATCTGGCTTTAGTAAAAGTTATCATAACCATAAATACCCGTGTAGCGCAACTGAATCTGCCCTGCCTTGTGCATCTCCACATGCCCGTCTCCGTACAGAAGGTTTATGGACTTGATTCTTCCGTTCCACGGATGTCCGTCGCCCGCCTGCTGCGGGTCGGGGTTGTTTAAGCCGGCGCAACGGTCGGTCAGGACCGGTTGCTGGCCCACCTCCCGGTCGGTCAAGCGTGCCGGCCATGGATTTGTGCTTGGCACGGTCACGGGATAAAGTCCGGCGGCGCCACTCCGCGGCACCCACCAGGCATGATAGCAAATTGCAAGTTGCGGCGAATAAACCCTCGTCACCGCTTTGATTAAATCGTCCAGCGAGGCCAAGGCATGGCCGCCTCCCGCCGGGGTCCTGCACCAGGCGTCATCGTCAGTAAATTGTTTCGGTCGCACCGGGCAATACCACATGGGAACGGTGAGACCGTACGGCCCCAATCCGCTGATCATCCGCGGGTCAACGTCCCACGCATTATTGATAATGGTATTGTCATAACGCGGAAATCTTCCTCCCGAATCATCGTTCGCGTAAAGACTCACTGCGATGCCCCATTGACGATAGTTGGAGGTGCAGTTGGTGACCTTGGCCTTAAATTTGGCTGACGACAAGGCCGGCATGAGCAAGCCCGCTAAAATCGCTATAATGGCGATGACCACCAGCAGTTCGATCAAAGTAAACCCTTGTGCTTTGGCCTGGTTTCGTTCCTGGATTTCCATGTGAATGGTGAATCTGTTGCTAAACTAAATCAGCGACTGGTTGGGAGGAATGGACTAAACTATGAATCGTATGCAGAATCCTATGGCCGTGATCCGAATTCAGATTGCATAGAAAAATCCATCGGATTTTTCTTGCCGTTCGGAGCCGTGCCGAAGCAGTGTTAAGCCAACGAATCCACTATGCAAATTATGAAAGGAGCGAAACAAATGACTGGGTATGTGAGAGCGTTGACATTCAGCCTCGTCGTCCTGTTGATGTGTGCGGTAAGCGGATGCCAGTCAGGCAATGGACATTCGCGGGACAATGCCGCCGGGCAAAAGGCGGCGGGAACAGCCGCTACCGCCAGTTTAACCGCCTCTGCTTCCGTAACCCCCGCCCCCGCTCCCCTGACATCCCCAATTCGCATCAAAGCCGGCTCTGCGGTGCCGTTCAAGGACGCCGACGGCAACCAATGGCTGCCCGACCAGGGTTTTGAAGGCGGGGACACGGTTGATCGCCCCGACCTCGAAATTGCCAATACGAAGACCCCGACGATTTACCGCAGTGAACGCTACAGCATGACCGGATTCTCCCATCCACTGCCGAATGGCAAGTACACCGTGAAACTTCACTTCGCCGAGACGTTTGAAGGCATCAGTGGACCGGGGCAACGGGTCTTTTCATTCAACGTGGGCGGCCGCGAATTCAAGGATTTCGACGTATGGGTGAAGGCGGGCGGCCCGCAGCGTGCTTACGTCGAAACCGTCCACACCGAAGTCACCAACGGAAAGCTCCAGATTTCGTTCACTCCCAACGTTGAGAACCCCCAGATCAACGGAATCGAAATCATTCCGGAACCATGACCATGGCTGCGGCTGTCCGCGCGCAAGCTTGGGCTAATGTCGCAACCGCGGCACAGGTTTCTTTCCTCCGCCGCAAAGGGAGTGGCTGGCAACGGCTCCTTATTCTACTGATCGGTCTTGGCACTTTGACGTTCGCCCGCGATGGGTGGGCGCTTGGCCAGGAACGATATGTCGAAAACGCGCCGAAGGATGGATATTTCAAAATCGTTCACGCAGGAGTTTCCGTGCCGCTCTGGGTTGATTCCAATGATTTCCCGGGCGTCGTGCGAGCCGCTCACGATTTGCAGACCGATATCGCCCGTGTGTCTGGTTCCAGTCCGGCGCTTACCCACAATCAGGCCGAACTTGGAGCGAACGCCATTATCATCGGAACCATCGGCAAAAGTGGGTTGATAGACGAACTGGCCCGGACTGGCAAGGTCGATGTCAGTCCGATTTCCGGGAAATGGGAATCGTTTTTGATTCAAGTCGTTTCCGATCCACTGCCCGGCGTGCGAAGCGCTCTGGTCATCGCGGGCGGCGATAAACGAGGAACGATTTACGGCATCTACGATTTATCAGAGCATATGGGAGTGTCGCCGTGGTATTGGTGGGCGGATGTTCCCATCCGGCATAACGACGCCCTCTATGTCAAACCGGGCCGTTACCTCCAAGGTCCGCCAGCCGTCAAATATCGCGGCGTTTTCCTCAACGACGAAGCGCCCGCGCTCACCGGTTGGGTGAAGGAAAAGTTCGGCAATTATAATCATGGATTTTATACGAATGTCTTCGAACTGCTGCTTCGTCTCAAAGCCAACTATCTCTGGCCTGCGATGTGGGACAATTGTTTTAACGAAGATGATTCATTGAATCCGAAACTGGCCGACGAATACGGCATCGTCATGGGGACCTCCCACGTCGAGCCTATGATGCGCGCCGACAAGGAGTGGAATCGCAAAGGCTTCAGCGCCGCGCAATGGAATTACGACCAAAACCCGGACGCGTTGAACAAGTTCTGGACCGAAGGCATTGAACGGAACAAGGCGTATGAAAACATCATTACCGTCGCCATGCGCGGAAAGATTGACACGCCCATGTCCGAAAGCGCCAACATCGCCCTGCTGGAGAAAATCGTTGGAGCGCAACGCGAAATCATTTCCAACGTGATGCACACGAATGCCGCTTCGGTCCCGCAATTGTGGGCGCTCTACAAGGAAGTGCAGGAATACTACGAGAAGGGCATGCGCGTTCCGGATGATGTGACCTTGCTTTGGTGCGATGATAACTGGGGCAATCTTCGCCGCCTGCCCACACCCGAGGAAAGAAATCGCCCTGGTGGCGCGGGAATCTACTATCATTTCGATTACGTCGGAGGGCCGCGCAATTACAAATGGTTGAACACGAACCCGATCTCAAAGGTTTGGGAGCAAATGAATCTCGCCTATCATTACGGTGCGGATCGCATTTGGATTGTCAACGTCGGCGACCTCAAGCCGATGGAATTCCCCATGGAGTTTTTCCTGACGCTGGCGTGGGATCCCGGGAAGTGGCCGAAGGAAAGATTGGCGACCTATGCCCGGCTCTGGGCTGAAAGGGAGTTCGGCGCGAAGTATGCGGCGGAAATCGCCGACATCGTTTCCAAATACACGAAGTACAATGGCCGACGCAAGCCGGAGTTGCTGGATCCCGCAACGTTCAACCTCGTGAATTATGAAGAGGCCGACCGCGTCGTGGCGGATTGGCAGGCGGTCACCGCCAGCGCCGAGAAGATTTATGGCCATCTGCCAGTCGACGCCCGGGATGCTTCTTATGAATTGGTGCTCCACCCAACCAAAGCCAGCGCAATTGTCACAGAACTTTATGTGACCGCCGGCCGGAACCGATTGTACGCCAGCCAGGGCCGCGCCAGCGCGAACGATCTCGCGGTCCGCACGCGGAAGTTGTTTCAAGAGGATGCGGAGCTCTCCGCTTATTTCAATCATGCGCTTGCCGGGGGCAAATGGAATCACATGATGGACCAAACTCACATCGGTTATACGTACTGGCAGCAACCCCCGAGCAATGCCATGCCGAAAGTGGTTGAGCGCGAGATTCCTGAAGCGGCAGCGATGGGCGTTGCCATCGAAGGCTCCGCATCCGCCTGGCCCGGCGCAACCAATGAACCGGTCCTGCCGGGATTTGATTCTTTCAATCAACCTGAACGATATATTGACGTTTTTAATATTGGGCGCACGCCATTCGAATTCTCCTGCGCTGCCAGTGCCCCCTGGATCAGGCTGAGCCAGAAACGCGGGAAGGTTGAAAAGGAACAGCGGATTTGGGTCGGCATTGATTGGAAACGGGCGCCCGAAGGTTCGATGACCGGTTCAGTTCGAATCACTCGCGCCGGGGCCGAACCTATAGTCGTAAAGCTGAGCTTGTTCAATCCAGAGCAGCCAACCAAAGGTTCGGTGGACGGTTTTGTCGAGGCCGATGGTTATGTTTCGATCGAGGCGGCGCATTACACAAGGAAGACTGATACAGAACAATTTCGTTGGGAAACAATCGATGATTGCGGACGAACCTTGTCTGGAATGGAGTCCTTCCCGGTTATCGGAGAAAGCGTGGCACCGCCCCAACACTCACCTTGCCTGGAGTATCAGATGTACCTGTTCAGCACCGGCAAGGTCGAGGTAGCCGCGATCATCGCGCCCAGCTTGAACTTCGCGCCCGACCGTGGTTTACGCTTTGCGATTTCGTTTGATGATCAGCCGCCGCAAATCCTGACTGCCGTGCCGAAGGGCTTTTTCGTGGACAATGGGAACAAAGATTGGGAGGAGTCGGTGCGCAATGACTGCCGCGAAATCAAATCCAACCACCAGATTGACCATCCTGGCTATCACACCCTGAAAATCTGGATGGTCGATCCCGGCCTCGTGCTGGAAAAACTCGTGATGAACACCGGCGGTGTGAAACCGAGTTATCTGGGGCCCCCGGAGAGCTACCACCGAAACCATTAATCCGCGGATGAACATCGCCTCCGGCCTACTCGGATAACCTGAAAAATCGTGCCGCGTTGGTGGTCGGCAGCACGATTTGACAATTAGTGCCGACGATCTGCGGGGCAGGGGATGAAACGGTTGCCCAATTGCCGGATGCTAAATTCGTGCATGACTGCAACGTAAAATTCGCGGATGTGAGCGGCCACGATAACGTCAAGTTTGTCTGAGTCAGGGTGGTGCCTATGGGCGGGTTGGTGGTGCTCAACACTTGGTCCGGCCCGAGCGCGTCAGTTGCGGCAATCGCGGCGGAACTGAGCGCGCGGCTGTAAATGCGGAATTCATTGATGGTAAGGTTGACGTAAGGATCGCTCGCATATAGGGAACGGTTGATGAAGCTGTATTTGTTGTTAACCGAACCCAGGCTGTAAGTTCCCAGCCGGTTGGTGCCTGCGACCACACCGTTGGTATAAATCGCGAGATAACTGTTTGCCGGATCGACCATGCAGGCGAGGTGCAAGGTTTTGCCGGACCAGTCCAAACCGGTGTAGGCATTGGTTTCGCCGAGATATCCCGGATCAACACCGCTGATGGCAAAACGGCCACCGCCCTCCGAACAAAAAATGTAATTATATCCAGCCCCGCCGCCATCCGTGTTGCCAAAGCCAAAGAACCATGACGGCCAGGGCAAATTGGGCGCAAAAGTGGCCCAGGCTTCGATGGTAATCGCAGACGTGACGTTGGTGTTTATAATTCCCGGCGGAAGTCTTACGTATTGCTGGGAATTGGATGAGAGCGTCAACTGGCCGCCGGCAAAGGCGCCGCCGTTGGGCAGCGTGCCGCTCCAGGCGGGACCGCCCACGGAATCCGCGACGTTGGTGCCGCTCGTTTCACTGAAGCTGTAGCGATGAACCAGCAATGGCGTCGGCACCGTCGTAAAGGACCACGCCGCGCCGGTGTTGGTGCTGGTGCCAACGATTTCATCCACGCGCCAAAAAAATGTTGTCCCGCCAATGAGCGCCGGATTGAAATTGGTGGTGGTCAGGGTCCCTTGAAATTCCGGCGACGCCGGTGTGGCCTGCGCGACGGCGTTGGAATCAACCCCCAGATAAACCGCATGCGAGACCGCATTGCTTCCCGGCTTCCAAGTTACGGCGGAATTCAACGCAATGCTTGACGCGCCGTTGCCGGGCGATGGATTGGCGGCCGCGCCCGCGGTGACAATCTGATCCAACACCATGGTGGTCAGCGAGAGCGGCGGCAAGGCTTGCGAATTGGTCAATGAGCCGAGCAACTGAAACATATTGGCGCCCGCAGTTTGATAGACGCTGGATCTGCCGGCGACGAAAGCGCCGGGATTCAAAGTAACCGAGGACGGTGACGTTGAATTTGTGTTGATTAAAACGACCACCAATCGCAGGCCGTCCGGCGAGAGAAACGCCGAAGTCAAAACATGGGCGTCGCTGTTGGTGGCATTCACCCGCAAGTAACCGGGGTTGATGAAATAGGAAAAATGTTTCATGGCCCAATAGCTTGGCGCGATCCAATAGCCATGCGATTCGGTGCTCGTGCCGGGCGGGGCATTCGTCCAACTGCTCCGGTCATATGGGTTTTCGATTTGCACCAGACCCGCGCCACCCGGCGGCCAGACCAGGCTCCAAAAATTAAAGCCCACGACCTGCTCGACGGTAAGGCAATCATGGATCAGCCACGCGGCTTCGATCATGTTGGTGTATCCAAACTCCGTCATGAATTTTGGCTTGGCCGGAAAAACATTGGCCAGGCCCCGCATTGCGGCAAGGTACCCGTCCGGGGTGCCATCCGTGCTGCCATGATATAAATGATGCGTCACGCCATAAAAACTGTTCGAATTCATGGTCGCCGCGTAGTTCTGCACGTCATTGAAGCCGATGCCGACGACCTCCGGCGCGAGAATTTTCGGTGGAGACGGCAGGTTCGTCAGGCGCTGGAACGTCGCATCGAGCGCTTTGGAATAACTGGCGTAATTGGTTCCGCCTACCGTGTCTTCGGTGGGATCAAAGCGGCAGGAATCATAACCGGCGGCCCAGTCCGGTTCATTTTGGATGCTGAGCCACGTCAACGAAACGCCGTTGGACTGATACGCCCGGATGGAGTCATACCAGTATTGCGCGAAATTGGTGTAGGCGAAACCGCCATTGGTGACAACGAGCGTGCCGCCGTTTCCGGTTTGTCCGTTGCTCTTCAAGAATGCCGGCGGCGCCCACGAACTCATGAAAACGGGAACGGCATGGCCCAAAACACGATTGGCATTTGAAACAATGTCGCTGGCCGCCGAATCGAAACCGGCCAACGGTGTCTGATAACGATACCAATCTCCCAACCGCAGCATCGAAAGGTTCAATCCGGCGAAGGCGTTTGTGTAAATCTCCTGTTTGTAAGGATGGTCCCTTATCCAGCCGGCATAGAACGCCGTCGCACCGCCGATTCCCTCAATCGTCTGATACGTTTTGGTCGTATCTATCGTGGTGGTTGCCGCCTTGATCGGCAGCGCGATGGCCACTGCCATCAGAATGCTCATCGAAACTGCCTTCAACATAAGACATCCCTTGCAAGTTCCATCTCAATTCCTGGTTTTTATCAAAGCTGTTCTGATGTTCAATCCATCAGACTTCGCGGTTAGTTTAATTTTCCCCGCCTTCATCGCCGGAACCAGGCGCCTCATGCCTCTTGGATCAAAGGCGCGCTTGTCCGCTCTCCTGACAGCGCCCAGGCTGATTTGAGAATCGTCGCTCTTCAAACTTTTTCCTAGTGGGTGAACAACGAAAGGTCAATCGCATTGGCCATCGCCTGGTAACCGGTTGGATTGAGATGCAGGCCATCGCCACTATTATATGCCGAAAGAAGATTCGTCAGGGTAACCGGGTCCCGAACCACGGTGTCGAAGTCAATTACGCCGTCGTACAGGTTATTGGTGCGAATCCACGCATTGACGGTCTGACGCGAAGCTTCGTGGCTGGGAGTAAAGTAACCGTTCCCGCCAAATGGCGTAATCGTCGCGCCATAGGCCAGAAGGTTGTGGGCATGTGCCTTGGCGATGAATTGCGTATACGCGGCGATGAGATTGGTGGCGATGGTTCCGTTGACGTCGCCGCCAATGTCATTAACGCCTTCAAAAACGATCAGCCAGCGGGGACCGCTTTGATTTATTACATCGCGATCAAACCGCGCCACCGCGGACGGCCCCAGTCCAGCGAACACACCGTTGCCGCCGATACCCATGTTGATGACCCCGACGTTCGTAGTGGGGGCGTTGGCGTTCAAGCGCTGCGCCAGGTTGTCCGGCCAGCGGTTATTTCCATCCGTCGTTGAACCTCGGCCGTCGGTAATTGAGTCTCCCAGCGTGACCAACGCCCTGCTGGGGCCGTCGGCCAGAACGTCCACGCCGGTGATGATATACCAATGCGCCGTGGTGCTGGCCGTTGGCATACTCGCGGCGGTGACGGCATTGCTGTTTTGTATGAACGAAGTCGTGCGCGAACCCGGATGTCCATTGATCGTCGTAGCGGAGATGCTTCCAAAATAAATGGTAATGGCAAGATTCGTCAGCGCTGGCAAGCCATAGTCGATTGGATCCGAAAGCACTACCTCGCCCGCCGGGATGGTTACGGAAGGCGCGCCGTGAAACGCGAGCGCCTTGTCAGTCGCCGTATTGATGCTGCCGGTTCCGCCGCTGCCGGCACCGGCGGCCAGGGCAATGTGGACTGAATTCAGCGTGACCGAGTTGGTTCCGTAAGCGTTGGAAAAGCGCACGCGCAAATGGTTTCCGCCGATGGTGACATGGACAAACTGGCGAAGTGTGCTGTTGGCCAGAGCCACGGGCGGAAGATTTCCCGGTTCGGTCAATTGCGGACCGCAACCCCAAGTGCCCACCCAATGACCTTGCCCGGCCATTAATTCCGCCTGGGCGCAACAAAGAATCAGCGCAAACAAAACGTACCTCTGCGGGCGAAGTTTTTTAATCTGATTTTCTATTTCAAGGTGCATAAGAACGGTAAAAGCGCATGGAATTGGCTGTGTTGGTTTCAATAAGACGCCATGCGCCGCTTGCATCGGCGACGTTGGTGGACACACTAACCCACGCGGGCAACGGGGTTAAGCCGCCGGTGGCCTGAATAATGTTCGTCGAGTTGGGACCGCCGGAAAAATACAGCGTCACAGTTCCATTCGAGTTGTAAACGATATTGGTAATAATAGCAGGTGGAAAGGGAATCGGGACGCCAAACACCGTTCCCGCGCCGCCGGGACCGCCGCTGTAGGCGACGCCGAACAATGAATTTCCCAACGGCAACAATCCCGCCACTGGCAAAGCGCCGTCGGTATTCGTCCCGCTGGAGGCGTCCAACGTGGCAAAGGTGTGAAGCAGTTGGAATTGCGCGCCGTCGGTGCTTACCGAGAAAATGGTTCCACTGGCAAGGCCGCCGGCCGAGGCCGTGCCGTAAAGATAACCACCCGACAACGTCAGAGGCGCGCAGGGCGAAGCGCCCTCCTGGTTGGTGCCGGTCAGCGGATCGGTTGCGGAAAAGTGATGCAGCACCGCGAACCAGGTTCCATTTGTGCCAATGGAAAAAACCACGCCTTTGCCATGGTGGCCACCGGCAATCGTCGTCCCAAAGAGCATGCCATTCGAAGCGGCCAGGCCGCTGAAAGGAAACGCGCCGTCGGTATTGGTGGCTGTCAGCGCGTCCAAAGCCGTGAAGCCATGAAGGACTGTAAAGCTGCCGCCGCTGGTGTTGATGGCAAACACGACCCCGGCGCCACCCGGGCCTCCGCCCGAAGCCGTTCCGTAAAGAGTGTTCCCGGCCAGGACCAACCCTCCGAGCGGAAGTTCTCCGTCGGCATTGGTGCCGGTATTGGAGTCAAGCGCGGTGAAGTCGTGCAGCACGGAAAACGTGGAGCCGTTGGTGGAAAGTGAAAAGATCGTGCCGCTGGCTGCGGTGCCGCCCGCAGTCGTTGTCCCGTAGAGCGTGGCGCCCGACAGCATCAATGCCCCGCTCGGACTGGCGCCACCTACATTCGTGGCGTTGTTTGCTGAAACCGCTGGAAAACTGCGAATAATGGAACTCGCGCCGTTGGTTTTGCCCAGAAAAACTGTGCCGACACCGCTGCTCCCCCCTGCCACGGTGGTTCCAAAAAAATTGCTTCCCGAGTTGACGAGATTGCCCTGCGGATTTGCCGCATCGGGAGAGTTGGTAAATGAGTGGAAGGCATTGAAGGCACTCGCATCCGGAGCCAGATAGTAAGCCGATCCTGCCCCGCGCAATCCACCGTTGACGGTCGTGCCGCACAAAAGGCCGCCGGAGAGCACCAACCCCGAAGCCGGGTTGACGCCATCTTGATTGGTTCCATTGGTGGGAGCCGTGAAGGAATGATATACGATTCCGTTCGGCGCTGCCGTGCCGGCGTTCGGCTCAAATGCTGACAGGAAACAGAAAAGGACACGAAGGGTGTCCCGGAACGCAACTTTGATGACCGGTCGCCACGGCGCTCGATTGGATGTTGCCGCGAGACTGCCAATCATGGCGATCACCACCAGAAATACGGATTAACGCCGGAGGCCGTGCGCACTTTTGTCTGGTTGCTGTTTGCGTTGGCGCTTGAAGCATTGAATTTCTTCCATTGGACGTGGCCGTCCTTGTATCCGATGTTACCACCGTACGGCACACGGTTCCGCAAGTGTGCACTCAGATGCGGATATGACTGGCCGTTCTGGGTAAAGCCGCCGACGACATTGTCGAAAGTGTTTCCAGGACCTGCTGGAAGACTATTCGCCTCGCTGATCACCACGTCGGCTACGAGTTCACGAGTGGCCAGGTCATCTATGGAAGTTTGAGTTGGAGTCGTGCGCGTTTCCGGCAAAATGGTGGTGTTTTGATATTGCAAATCCACCTTGGACGCCAGTCCGCTGAACGCGAAAGTATATCCGGTGATGTTAAAGCCGGGGAGGCCGAAGTTCCAGAGGGAGTTTGCGTTCACGAAGTTTTCGTTGTCTGTGAATTTTGGCGCGGTGCTGGGGCAATAAAAGGTCTTTTTCTGGCAGCCACTGTTCAACATCGCGTCCGTTGCGGTTGTTGGCATGTCCCAGCACCAGGCAGCAGTGCCCGTGAGAACCGGCAGCTTGTCCTTGTTCTCATCGCAATAAATATGCAGGGCGATACAGATCTGCTTTTCATTGTTCATACAGACCGTGCGCATGGCCTTTTCCTTCGCCTTGGCCAGGACTGGCAGAAGCAAGGACGCCAGGATGGCGATAATGGCAATGACCACCAGCAATTCGATTAACGTAAACCCATGTGTTTTTACCCGGTCTCGCTCCTGTTCTTCCATATGGTTGGTGAATCTGTTACTTGTGGGCCGTGCTTCGTTGTTGCAGCCAGTTCAGGTCGCTCGGCGGGTTTTGTCCCGCGGGGATGAAATTTCCGACCGGCCCATTGTTCTGGCCGTATTGCCTCACGACCGGATCGATCCATTTCTTAAGCGCCGAGTGGCCGTCTGCGAAAGACATGCCGCCGGAACCATTGTGATACGAAGCCGGGATGTCCACCCAGCTCGAGGGGTAACCAAAGGGATCGCACACGAACCACCCGTCGTTGATGGTGCCCGGGCTCTCGTCAATGGTCACCCAGAAGTCCACCGGAGAAGGCTTGTCAATGTCGGACGTTTTCTGGTACGTGCGCGCAACCCCGCCGCCAAAACTTCCCACCGAACTGGCCAGCGGGTTCAGCCAGGCATTCATTGACATGCTGCGGGTGGTGGCAACCGACCCCTGGCCGACGGCAAGGCTCATTTTCTTGTCTGCGGGGCATTTGTAGATGTGGATGTCCTTCGCGTACGGGTAAAGTGCGCCGGCCCGAACCAAGGCGGGATCAGTGGCAGGCAGCCCGACGATTGCCATATTGCCGTGGACCCAGTTGCCGTTGGGCGGGTTGAGTTGGGGATCGCCCAGCGAGTTTGCCGTGTCGCCGATGCCGCCAGTGTGAACAATCGCATCGTTGGCGTCCAAAGCGTAAAGCAGCCAGGCCAACTGGAGTTGCCGGAGGTTGTTCAGACAACTGATGCCCTGCGTTTTCTGCTTCGCCTTCACGAGCGCAGGCAGAAGCAAAGAAGCCAGAATGGCGATGATGGCGATGACCACGAGCAATTCGATCAGGGTAAATCCGCGGCCAGGCAACCTGCGCAGCACCGCCGAGCGGCGGCAGCCGCGGGTTTTCAGAAACACACGACGGCAATGGGTTGTTTTCATAAATCAGATTAGAATTCGACTCCGACTGCACGGATCAGACACGCTGGCGCCCGCTCCGGCCCTCTGCCTTCTCCCGACTGTGAATCAGGCGCTTTGCGTTCGTCCAAGTGATTCAATTTTGCAGTATCGCGCTTCGCCGTGACGAGGTGACGCGATAGAACGCGGCTAGCGCGAGTGGGTGGTGGTGTTCATCCACCACCCACTGATTTTATTTCGGCTTATTTCTGTTTTCGCTCATTCGCCTTTAATGCGGCGCCAGAATAGCTAAGGCGTGGGAGCGAGTCTGAAGAACACCGCCCCTTTCGTGGCATCAGCCGGCACTATCACCGGGCTGGTGCCGCCGCCCGGATAATTCACCCAGTTGGTGCCGAGGCCCACGTTGATGCTGTTGGTCTGCACCTGGAGCTTGAAGCTGCCGGTCCAGGAGAATCGCAGGCTGTTGCCGCCAACATTGGTGAAGTTCAGCGTTGGCCGGCTGATGGCCGAACCGGCGGTGATGCTGCCGTCCACCGCCAGGTTGTTAGTCCAATTCACGCCCCCGCCGGTGACGGTGAACGCCGCGCCGTTCAACACGGGCTCGCTGAACAGGGTGAACTTGTCTCCAGCCGTGAGGGCCGGGCCGAGGTTCGCCACCGTGAGCGTTCCCGTGCCGGCGTTGGTCAGCACGCCGCCGACGACAACCAGATCATTGGTCAACGGAAGAGATTTATTCACGTCGATGGCAAGGTTGCCGCCGATGCTCAAGTCACTGTTGATCGTGAGTGTTCCGACTGAACCGGCCGAAGCTCCTGGCGCGAGCGTGGTTCCCGCGTTCAGCGTGACCGGCCCGAACAGCGTGCCGGTGCCGCCGAGAGTCCCGGAGATGATCATTGTGGCAGCGGCGATGTTGTTGCCGTTGATGAACAGCGTGCCGTTGCTGACCGTGGTGGTGCCGGAATAAGTGTTATCGGCGGCAAGCGTCACTGTGCCGGCGCCGAGTTGCACCACTGAACCTCCGCCGCTGATGACGCTCGTCAAAGTCACGCTGTCCGAGCGGTTGAAGTCGAGTTCGCTGTTGTCAACGATGGGGCCGGTGCCAGCCGAGCCAATCGTGCCGCCTGCTCCGATTTGCAAGATGCCACCGCTGATGGTCGTGCCGTTGGTGTAAGTGTTGTTGCCGGTCAAGGTCAGCCTGCCGGAACCTTGTTGCGTCAATGAACCTTCCCCGACGATGTTTCCAGGGAAAGTCACATCCTCAGCGCGGTTGAAGGCAATCGTGGCGGGGACGAATGGGCCAAATGTGGCATGGATGATGTCGTTGGTCATGAACACGTTCCCAATGATCGAGCCGCTATTGGGGGTTAAGCCGTTATTCCCGATGATGAGTCCGCCGCCGAGGATGTACGTGCCGCCGGTATAAGTGTTCGAGCCAGTAAGCGTCGAATCGCCAGCGTTTCCGTTGCTAACTTCCACCACTAATGAACCCGTTCCGCTGATATTGCCGGCGTAGGTGAAGACACTGTTGTCCTGGCGCATCGTAATGACCGTGCCGTTGTTAATGATGGCGGGACTGGCGTTTTGGCCGGTGTTGCCCTGGGTAAGCTGCAACTGGGCCCCGGAGTCAACGGTCGTAGTGCCGGTGTAAGTGTTATTACCGATGAACTTCAGCAGGCCGGAACCTCGTTTGATCAATTGTCCCGTTCCGCTGATGACACCGCTTATGGTTGAGTCGCTCGTGCTGTTGAAGATGATTGTGCCGTTATTGGCTATATTGGCAATGCTGTCCAACTGACCGGTGGCGCCGCCGGTTCCAACTTGTACCGTGCCGTTGTTAATCGTAGTGCCGCCGGCATAGATGTTGTTACCAGGAAGAATCAGCGTGCCGCTGCCATCGTTGATAAGCGAACCGCTGCCGCTAATGGTGCCGATGGTCAGAGTGCCGGAGACGTTGAAGTCGAGAATGCCGTTGTCAACGACATTGCCGGTACCAAGAGAACCACTTGCGCCACCCGTGCCGACTTGCAACGTCCCGGCGGCAATCGTTACCGTGCCGGAATTCGTATTGTTTCCGGTTAAAACCCATGTGCCCGTCCCATTCTTTGTCAGCGAAGTCGGGCCGCCGTTGTCAGAGAGCACCGCGGCGAGCGTGTTGGTATCCGTCAGGCTGCCGGTCAAAGTGAGCACGCGCGCGCCGCTGCCGCTTAAGGCGACTGAACCGCTGTTGTTCAGGGCCAACGCGCCGAAACCCGAGGCGTCAATCGTGCCTCCGGCGGTGCCGAGCGTGAACGAGTGATCACTGCTTACCGTGCCGCCATTGGTGTATTGCAACGCGCCGCCGTTGAACACCAGATTTGCGGCGCTGCTGCTTGCCGCCCCGATGTCACTGGCTGAACCGCCGTTGGCCAGCGCGCTGACGCTCAAGGTGCCGCCGCTGAGGATCGTCGGGCCGCTGTAGGTGTTGACGCCGCCGGACAGGGTGAGGACGCTGTTGCCGTTTTTGGTCAGGCTGCCGGCTCCTCCAATGACGTTGGCTCCGCTCGAGGTAATGCTGTATGTCTTAGTGCTGCTGTTCACCGTGACGCTTGCTGGAGAAACAGGGGAATTGAGAGTCACGTTGGTCTGCCCGGTGGCGCTGTCATCAAACAAAGCCGTGCCGCCATTGGCGAATGATTGCGCAACGCCGTTGACCTTCCAGTTGTTCGGTGTGCTCGTATCCCAATTGCCGTTGTTCACGCCGGTCCAGAGAAACGCCAGCGAAGTGACATTCAGTTGAATCGTATTCCCGTTGGTCGAGAGGTTGCCAACCGCGCCGGTCAAGGTTCCCAGCGTGACGGCCGGAGCCGGGCCGCCGGTCCACGAAAACAGGGGATAGCTCTGGCCAATCGTGAACGAGCCACTGGTGACATTGACGGTAATCGTGCCGCCGGCTGAGATGGTGCCCGCCAAAATTGCCGCCGTCCCCGTATTATTGACGTTGTTGAATTCCAAAATGGCGCTGGAACTCGTTCCCACCGTGAGAGTGGCCGGCGTCATTTGCGCGCCGCCCTGAGCAACGCTTAGCGTCGTGCTATTGCTCACCGTAATATTTCCGGAGCCGGTCTTCGAGCCTTGGAACACCAATTTGCCGGCGCCGACGGCAGTCAATCCGCTGTAAGAACACGTGCCGGAAAGCGTGAGCGTGCCCGAGCCGAGCTTGGTGAGTGTGCCGCCGCTGCTGGAAAGGTCATTCGTCAACAACACGCTTAGCCCCGCAGTGTCAAACCGATACGCCTGGTTGGCATTCGTGTCGAAGCGCGGAGAGTAATCGTAGGTGTTTACCGCGTTGAATCCCAGCGTGCCACCGGTGAATGAAATCGTGCCGCCGACACCCAGCGGGCCGGAAGTTCCGAAGTTCTCGGCGACGCCGACGATCAGCTCGCCTCCGCTGAGGAGCGTGGTGCCGGTATAAGTGTTGGCGCCCGAAAGCGTGAGTGTTCCGTTGTTTACCTGCAGTGTGCCGGTGCCGCGAATGGCGCGCGAAATGTTATCCGAAATCCCAACGGCATCGTATTTCAGCGCAGTCCCATTGTTTGTGATGGTATTATTGCCTGCTGCCTGGCCAGAAAAACTCTGACAAAGGCCGGCTCCTTTTAGAACGACGGTGCCGCCGTTGATGGTGATGGGACCGAGGGGGTCGCTGGAAAGGAAAACGCCGCCCGGACTCCAGGTCATCGTGCCTGGCCCCTCCCAGTTGACGGAGATTGGGCCGGCGCCGCTGTTGTTGTCCCTAAGGTTATGGTTGACAATCCAATCTCCCGTTCCACCAAAGTCCATCACGCAGGCAACGCCGCCGCCGGCCACCCATATCACGCTTGAGTCCATGATGGCCGCGCTGGTTGAATTGTTGACAAAACCGTGAATGGTCCCGGCATTTCCCGGTCGCGTGGCAAGATTCAAGGAATGTGAAGTGTTATCCCCTATTCTCAGTGTTCCGCTGGGGCTGTTGTTGGTAATTCCGAAAATGCCGGCGGCCGGGGAGTTTCCGGACGAGGTAATCGTCACCGAACCGGCTTGATTCGTCGTGCAGATTATATTTATGCCGGATGTGCCGAAACCGCTATTGCCCCAGCCGGTGTTATAGTTAAGGACCAGATTCCCAGCGGTGAGACCGTCCCATTGGGCGTTATCCTGCGAGGCCCCGCTGGGCAAACCATTGGGAGTCCAACTGACGGCGAGACCGATGTCTGCTCCATTGGTACTCGAGAAGGTATATGTAACCTGGCCAAAGGCAGCCACCGTTGTGAAGGCGCCGCACAAGGCGAGAATGAGGAATTTGAGCCTTGTGAATCTAATTTCCATACGCTGTAAACTTTCAATGAGCGGCCGGGCCGGCGGCAAACCGACCAGGACCTTATTGCCGGAAAGAGCCAGCGCTCTTGGTTGGTGATAGGAGTTCATAGGTTTGGGTGCTGTTCTGTTCTTGTGGTGGTTGTTGAGATTTAGTGTTGTTGATGGGGAGCAGGACCAGGCGGTTAGTAGAAGCAACAAATACCGCTGCCATCGCCTGCGTGCTGGAACTGAATTTGGCTCAAACTGTGTTGAACCACATGGCCGTCCGCAAATCCGAGAAATTTATCCGGCATGATGCAAATCCCTTTCTGTCGAATGGCTGGCTGTTTTTGTTCGCAAGGATTCTTTCGCCGACGGTGACATGAGGCGGTAATCACTGGGAGCAATGTGGTTGACTGACTTGAACAGCCTGGAGAAATAGAACGGGTCATCGTAGCCCAGCGCCGCCGCCACTCCTTTCACACTCAGGGGAGTCGTGTCCAGCAGCCGACGGGCGTGGTCCATGCGCAGACGAATGAAATAATCTATCGGCGCGGAGCCGGTATGGCGCTTGAACAGCGCGAAGTAATGGGACGAGGAGACGTTCACCAGCGCCGCCAGCCGCGCCACCTGCAAGGATTGGCAAAGGTTCTGCCGCATGTAGGCGATGCTCCGCTCAATTTTTTCGAGCGCATCCCGGTCACTGGGCCGCCAGGCGGCCTTTCGAGTGCCGGAGGTGCGGCCATTTTGCATGCCACTGCGGCAGTGCATCCCGGTCATTACCTGGGGCAATCCCGGCTCCGGCGGGCGCGAGCCGGTGTTCTCAGCTTGGATCAAAGGCGTGATTAGTTCGACCATACAACAAAATCGCCAAAATCAGGGTTTAAAAGGGGTTTCATACGTCAAAATCAGGCAATGGTCGGGGCGCCAAAATGTTTCTGCAGCACCATGGCGATGATGCCGCGCAATCGCGGCTGCGGAGCTAGCCCGCAAGGCATGATCCTGGTTGTCGCGTGAGTAAAGGACCGCTGTTTCACCACTGCCGAAACAACCGGACCCACGCGATCCCACATGCGCGTTACTTCTCCCACTACCACGATGACCTCGGGCGCAAAGCCGCTCACGAGCATGGCCAGGCCCTGACCCAAAAAATTGGCCATCCGATCCAGCGCTTCCAGAGCTGAGGCATCACCCTGGCCGGCAAGTTGCAAAAGATGCTCAAAATTGGCCAATTCTGCCTGTTTTTTATGATGGGCGGACTTGTTGCGGGGGGAAGCTTTGGCCTCTGCGTAATAGCGAAGGGCCGCTGAATTAGAAGCATAAACTTCCCAGCAACCCTGGTTGCCACAACTGCAAATTGGCCCCTCCTCGGTCAAGGCGACATGCCCAAACTCGCCGGCCAATCCCGCCGCGCCGCGCACCAACTGTCCATTGAGAATCAGGCCGACACCGATGCCTTCGGAAACGGTCACCGCAACCAGATTGCGCACTTGCTCGGTGTGCCCGCCGAACCAAAACTCAGAAAGCGCGCAGGCATTGGCCGCGTTTTCGAGGTCCACGGGCAGGTTCGTTGCGCGTTCGAGTCGCGCCTTTAGATCTTCAAGCTTCCAGGCGAGGTTCGGGGCAAAGACAAACCGTTGCCCTGGCAGATCAGCGCGTCCCGGCAGGCTCACGCCGATTCCTTCATAAGCCATGTGCGGCCGTTCTTTGGTGAAGCTGCGAATTCGCTGGCTGACCTGTTTTACGAATTCCTCGGGTGTGGCCGGTGTTGGCAGCGAGTCCTCCGCCAGAAAACGCCCCTCGAGATTGGCAAGCGCCAAATGCGTAATCGTTGGGCGCAAGCTGATTCCGACAATGCCGGCGCGGTCTTCGTTGAGGTGCAGAAACGTGGGTTTTCTGCCGCGCGGCAACTGGCCGAGCGCGCCTTCCCTCAACCAGCGGTTGCCGAGCAGTTGCTCGGTAATGGCCGAAACCGTGCTGCGCTGCAATCCGGAATGGCGCGTGAGATCAGCGCGTGAGATCGGTTGATGCTTCCGCACCAGGTTCAGCACAATACGGCAATTGATGTCACGAACGGTTTCGCTCGTGGCGACGCGAAAATTGTTGAGATCAATTTTGCGCAAAGTGCGACAGGGGTAATTAGTTTTCGGTTCGAACTATATCCGAAAAAGAAACCTTGTCCAGTGGTTTTTTGAAATTTTTTTCAAAGGCGATCGGCAAGAAACGTGGCGGTTTAAAGAAGCACCAAATACCAGGATCGAAACACCAGAAAAATATCAATCTTTAAGCCTGGAAGTCAGCGTGGAAATACCTCAGCTCAATGGAACTAAAAATGCGGTCTTGCGACTTTGGCAATCTGACACCATTGAGGTTCGGAATTTCCTGGTGTTTGGTGTTTGCACCGCCTCACGCCACAAACGGCGCACCCAGGTGCTTTTGCAACACTAACGCGATCGTGCCGCGCAGCCGGGCTGGCGATTCGGGATCACTGGGGAGAATCCGCGTGCCGGCCCGGGTGCGGGAGCGGCGGTTGACCACGTCGAGAACAATCGGGCCCACCCGCTTCCAGGCCCGGCTTACTTCTCCGACTACAACCAGAACATCCGGAGCCAACCCGGTTATCAACATGGCAATCCCCAGGCCAAGATAATGGGCCATTTGATCGAGGGTTTCGCAAGCCTTGGGAGACCCTTGTTCCACCAACCGCAACAAATCGCCGAAAGCTACAGTGGCCATGGCGCTCTTTGAGCCGACCTCTCCCTTTCGCACCGAAATGTTCTGGCTGTAGCATCGAACGGCCGCGGAATTGGAGGCGAGCACTTCCCAGCAACCGCGATTGCCGCAGCGGCATTGGGGGCCGTCGTTAATCAGCGCCACATGCCCGAATTCGCCGGCCACGCCGGTGGAACCCCGAACCAATTGGCCGTTCAAAATCATGCCCACTCCGATCTCATCGGAGACGGTCACCGCGACCAGATTGCCGACGTCTTCCGGGTGGCGCCCGGACCACAGTTCGGCCAGGGCGCAGGCATTGGCGGCGTTCTCCAACTCCACCGGCAATCCGGTGGCGCGTTCGAGGGGCGTTTTCAAATCCAGTTCCTTCCAGCCCAGGTTGGGCGCGAACGTCAGGCGTTGGGATGAAACCTCCACGCGGCCAGGAACGCAAACGCCAATGCCTTCGTAGGAACCTTTTGGGTGGGCACGCATCAAATCTTTGATGCGGCGGCCCAGGCGTGCAATGAAATCCGCGGCGTCGCTTCCGGTCGCCATGCTCTCCTGCGCCGCAAATTCCATGTCCAGGCTGGCAACCGCTATTACGGTTGAAACAGGGCCAATATCCACGCCGATAATGCCGGCGCGATCCGAATTGAGATGCAAAAACGTGGGTTTGCGCCCACGCGGCAAATGGCCGGTTGCCCCCTCGACCACCCAATGTTCGGCGATGAGTTGCTCGGCAATCGCGGAAACAGTGCTGCGCTGCAAACCAGACTGGCGGGCGAGGCCGGCGCGGGAAATAGGCTGATGCCGCCGTACCAAATTCAGCAGGATGCGCCGATTGATGTCCCTCGCGGTCCCACTCGTCGCTACCTGAAAATGACTCAGATCAATTTTCCGCACGAACTTTGGATTTTGTTCTCGGCCGAAACAATACCGTGTTATACGTAATTTGCAACAAGGCACAACTGCCGCCGAATAAGCTTCACCAGGTCGGAGTATTGGCCGTGAAACGCACCGATAAACATACTGGAGATTTGAGCGGGATTTAAGGGATCACGGAAGCTCCTCGCCCGGCGTCCGTTCTGGGCGCGGTCGGAAGCCGGAGTGGTTTTAATATTCTTTCTATTAACGGATGGTTTTTGAAAATTCGCTGGCTTCAAAAGCCTATGCTGGCACCCCCATCCACCGGAAGCACAACACCGGTGACGAAGCGCGCTGCCGGTGAGCAGAGGTAAGTCGCCGCGAAGCCTACGTCTTCACCGGTGCCAAAGCGATTCATCGGGGTGCGACCCAGAATTTTCTTGGTGCGGCCAGTGTCGCTATCGAGGGCCTTCCGCATCATGTCGGACTCAATCCAACCGGGAGCAATGGCGTTCACGCGCACGCCATGAGGCGAAACCTCAGTCGCCAGGGAGCGGACCATGCCGAGGTAGGCAGCTTTGGCGGCAGAGTAGGCGACCACGAGCGGGATGCCGAAGAGCGAGGCCATGGATGCCGTGAACAAAATGCTGCCGTGCCGCCGTTCAGTCATGCCGGGGAGCACAGCGCGCGTGAGACTGAACGCGGCGACCACGTGCGTCTGGAGCACGGAGTTGAATTCAGCGGTAGTGGTATCGGCGGCGGCTTTCTTAAGGTGGATGCCGGCATTGTTGACCAGTATGGAAATCGGGCCGGCGCGCCGGGAGGCTTCCTGGATCAAAGCCTCCGCCTCGTCGAGCTCGGTGATGTCATGGGCGACGAATGTGGCGGACTTACCAAGCTTTTTTGCCGCTCGTTCGAGAGGATCAGAACGTCGTCCAACGAGAACCGCGCGAGCACCCGCCTGGACGAAGCAAGCGGCGATGCTCAAGCCGATCCCGCTGCCTCCGCCGGTAATGAGGGCCGTTTCCCCCTCAAGCGTAAATGGATTTGTCATGCTGAACTGACGTTGAACCTTTCATGCCTCGCAACCAGCGTGACCGCAAGAAGGAAAGAGTGAGTTTGGAGCATTCTCCATGAAATTCATAGGATCGTCCATTCCGGGACTCGAATACGATTGAGATATTGCAACGGCGTTGGTTGTTGCAGCAACGGAATGCCGACCTGATTCGACTTTATGCGGAGTCGCAAAGGCCCTTATAATTAGCGACATGAAAAAGCTCCAGACCGGCAGCCGGCCGATTTACAAAAGTCCCTCCCACTCCCCATCCCGCCGGGTGAAAGACCTGCTGGCCCGGATGACGCTTGAAGAAAAAGCCGCGCAAATGATGTGCGTCTGGCAGAAGAAGGCCGAGACGCTGCTGGACGCCGAGGGAAATTTCGATTTGAAAAAAGCCCGGGCCCATTTCAAAAAAGGGCACGGCTTGGGGCAGGTCGGCCGCCCCAGCGACGCCGGCAAAGGCAAGGATGCGCGTGGCATGGCGGAGTTGACGAACAGCATTCAAAAATTCTTTCTCGAAAATTCGCGGCTTGGAATTCCCGTCCTGTTTCACGAGGAATGTCTTCATGGCCAGGCGGCGATTGATGGCACGAGCTTTCCACAACCCATCGGGCTTGGGGCGACCTTCAACCCGGGGTTGGTCGAGGCTCTGTATACGATGACTGCGGCGGAGGCGCGGCTGCGTGGCACACACCAGGCCCTGACACCCGTGGTGGACGTGGCGCGCGACCCGCGTTGGGGACGCGTGGAGGAGACGTACGGCGAAGACCCCTACTTGGTGACGGAACTCGGTCTGGCGGCAGTTCGAGGGTTCCAGGGCGACGGCTTGTTCAAGGACAAAAAACGCGTTCTTGCCACGCTCAAACATTTTGCGGCGCACGGCCAGCCGGAAGCCGGCATGAATTGCGCGCCGACGGAAGTTTCCATGCGCGTGCTGCGGGAAGTGTTTTTGCAACCGTTCAAAGAGGCGGTTCAAAAGGGCGGCGTGGCGAGCGTCATGGCGTCGTACAACGAAATTGACGGCGTGCCGTCGCATGCCAGCGAATGGCTGCTGCGTGACGTGCTGCGGAAGGAATGGGGTTTCAAGGGTTTTGTGGTTTCGGATTATTACGCGATCTGGGAGCTAAGCGACCGGCCCGATACGCACGGCCATCGCGTGGCAGCGGACAAAAAGGCGGCGGCGCTGCTCGCCGTCAAGGCCGGCGTGAACATCGAATTACCCGAACCGGATTGTTACCTGCATCTCGTTGAACTCGTGCGCAAAGCCGCGCTGGCGGAATCGGAATTGGACGAGCTGGTCGCGCCGATGCTGTATTACAAATTCAAGTTGGGCCTCTTTGACGATCCTTACGTGGATCCGGCCGAGGCGGAGCAATTTGTCGGTTGTCCGGCAAACCGTGAGCTCGCGCTGCAAGGCGCGCGTGAAACCATCACCTTGTTGAAGAATGAAGGCGGCATTGCGCCACTCGATCCGCGCCGGATCAAGTCAGTCGCTGTCATCGGACCGAATGCAGACCGCCAGTTGCTCGGTGGTTACAGTGGGCGGCCCAAATACTACACGTCGGTGCTGGATGGGATTCGTTCGAAAGTGGGTGACCGGGTGACCGTGCCGTATGCCGAAGGTTGTAAGATTACCACGGGCGGCTCCTGGAACCAGGATCCGGTAACGCCTAGCGATCCGGACGAGGACCGCCGGCAAATCCAGGAAGCGGTGCAGGTCGCACAACAAGCGGATGTGATCGTACTGGCCATTGGCGGCAACGAACAAACCTCGCGCGAGGCGTGGTCTCGAACTCATCTGGGGGACCGCCCGAGCCTCGACTTGCTGGGGCGGCAGGAAGAGTTGGTCAAAGCGATGCTCGCGACGGGCAAGCCCGTGATCGTCCTGCTGTTCAACGGGCGGCCGCTTTCGATCAACTATCTGAGCCAGCATGTCCCGGTCATTTTTGAATGCTGGTATTTGGGCCAGGAAACGGGACGGGCGGTCGCGGATGTCTTGTTCGGTGATTACAATCCGAGTGGCAAGCTGCCGATCACCATCCCGCGTTCCGCCGGACACTTGCCGGCATTTTACAATCACAAACCGTCCGCGCGGCGCGGCTACTTATTTGATGACGTGTCGCCGCTGTATCCGTTCGGGTTCGGTTTAAGTTACACGAGCTATGCATTCAAACGGCTGCGGTTGACCAAACAAAAAATTCACCGCGGCGGTTCGACGCGAGCCTTGGTTGAAGTGACGAACACGGGCAGGCGGACCGGCACGGAAGTCGTGCAACTTTACATTCGCGACCGGGTGAGTTCCGTTACACGGCCAGTCAAGGAACTGAAGGGCTTCGTCAAGGTCACGCTCAAACCAGGCGAAACACGAATGGTAGCGCTCGACATCACGCCGGAGTCGCTGGCGTTTTACGACGTGAACATGAAATACCTGGTGGAACCAGGTGAATTTGAAATCATGGTCGGCAGCTCCTCGCGTGACACTGATCTCCAAAAAACCGTTCTGACAGTAGTGAAGTAGAAACACCAACCAAAGCTGAAATGTCCGCCAAGACCGAAAAACTCTCTTTCACCGAAAAGGCTGGATATAGCGCCGCCGATGCCGCGGCGAACTTCGTCTTCATGACGATGATCTTGTTCCAGTCCAACTTCTATACGGACGTTTTCGGCATCAGCGCGGCGGTTGCGGGGACGATTATTCTGGTGGCGCGCTTGTGGGACGCATTTTTTGATCCGTTGATGGGCGTGCTCGCGGACCGCACGAACACCCGCTGGGGCAAGTTCCGTCCCTGGGTTTTGTTCACGGCGCTGCCATGGTGCGTAGTGATGTACCTGGCATATACCACGCCGACCGGTTGGAGCATGAGCGCCAAGATCGCCTATGCCGCGGTCACCAACATTCTCCTGATGACCATCTACTCGGCGAACAACATGCCGTACGCGGCGCTGGGCGGAGTCATGACCGGCGATGTCGATCAACGCGCAAAGCTCAATTCGTTCCGGTTCGTGTCGGTGAACGTCGCCCAGTTTGTGGTGGGCGGTTTCACGCTTCCGCTCGTGGCCAAATTCGCCGGCGCGGACCACAACAAGCAACGTGGCTGGGAAGTCACGATGGGCATTTGGGCTGTTCTGTGCCTCGTGCTGTTCCTTATCACGTTTGCCACTTCCCGCGAGCGGATTCATCCCGAGCCCCGGCAGAAATCCTCCCCGAAACAGGATTTTGCCGACCTGCTCGCGAACCGGCCCTGGGCAGTCATGTTCGCGCTCACGTTGGTCCATTTTGCGATCCTGTCGCTCCGCGGCAGCGCCTACTATAATTACTACCATTACTATGCCGACAAGGCCGCGCTTTATGACTGGTTGCAGTCCCTGCATCTGACCGCGCCCGCTGCTTCTCCTGGGGTTGCGCCATCTGGAATACTGGAAACGCTGGGCTACATCGTGCATGGCGACCGGTCGGATCTCGTTAATTCCAACGTTGCCGATGTCGCCAACAGTATCATCAACATGCTCGGGACCGGCGTCACGATCATCGTGATTCTCCTGTCGCCATCATTGTCCAAAGCATTTGGGAAAAAGGTGGTGGCGATTGGCGGCTTCACGCTGACCACGATTGCCTCGCTCGCGCTCTACGTGCTCAAGCCCGCCAATGTGGGAGGAATGGTCGCGATAACAATTATCACCTCGATTTGTTACGCACCCACCATCCCTTTGGTCTGGGCGATGTTTGCGGATGTGGCGGATTATTCGGAATGGAAGACGGGCCGCCGCGCGACGGGAATCATTTTCGCGACGATTGGTTTTGCGCTCAAGGCCGGACTGAGCCTCGGTTCGGCATCATTCCTTTGGCTGATGGCCTTGTACGGCTACCATGCGAACCAGCCCCAGACTCCGCAGACGCTGGAAGGCATTCGGATGTGCTCAAGCATTTATGTAGGAGTGATGTTTGCCATTTGCACCGGCTTGTTAATCGCCTACCAAATTAACAAGGACCTGACGATTCAGATTGCAAATGAACTAGCCGAGCGGCGGAAGAGATTTGCGAATGCGACGCCGATTGGGAGTCAACCAGCGATAGGTGCCAAAGCGGAAGTGTAAAATGATTGAATCTAACCGGATATTTCACAATGCACGGGTAGGACGCGCAGTCCTCTGCGCGCCGCTGTGTGAAACTGGCGGTTCCAGACACTCACAGCGCGCTCGAGAGTGCGCACCCGACCTGAGAGTCCGCAGGCAATTTGAAGCGGTCATAAAATCCCCGCAGTGGAGCTCTCCAATTCAGTTGGCCGCTCGCGTTGGCTGCCTGCGGGCGTGTATTGCATTGGTATTCGCCTCGGTTCTGTCCGCGCGCGCAGAACCTCAGCCTACGCTCAAGGATGTTTACAAGGGCTGCTTTCTCATTGGAGCGGCACTGAACCGCGCGCAGATCTTCGAGGAAGACGCGAAGGGCGCGGCGATTGTGAAGGCGCAATTCAATACCATTACACCCGAAAACATTCTGAAATGGGAAGCCGTGCACCCCCGGCCGGACGGTTACGACTTCGAAGCAGCCGACCGGTATGTGGCTTTTGGCGAATCAAACGGAATGTTCATCGTAGGCCACAATCTCGTCTGGCACAGCCAAACGCCGCGCTGGGTTTTCCAGGATGCCAGCGGCAAACCCTTGGATCGCGAGGCGTTGCTGGCACGAATGCGGGAGCACATCCACACTGTCGTCGGGCGTTACAAAGGAAAGATCCGCGGCTGGGATGTGGTCAACGAAGCGTTGAATGAGAACGGGACATTGCGCCGTTCACCATGGCTGCAAAGCATCGGTGAGGATTACCTGCTGAAAGCGTACGAGTTTGCGCATGAGGCCGATCCCGACGCCGAACTGTATTACAACGATTACGGGCTGGAGAACGCGGCGAAACGACAAGGAGCGCTGGCCCTGATCCGGAGCCTTCGATCCAAGGGCGCCCGGATTGCGGGCGTTGGCTTGCAGGGACACTACAAGCTGGCTCGACCAACGGAGGAGGAGGTCGAGCAGACCATTCAAGCCTTCGAGCAGTTGCAGGTGAAGGTGATGATCACGGAACTGGATGTGAGCGTGCTGCCAACCGCGAGCCAGTACCAGGGAGCGGACGTCAATGCGAACTTTGAGCCAAGCGCGAAGATCAATCCTTACACGAACGGATTGCCGGATTCCGTGCAACAGCAACTGGCCAAAAGATACGCGAGCCTGTTTGCTGTTTTTTTGAAACACCGCGATAGTGTCAAACGCGTGACATTTTGGGGAGTAGCGGATGGTGGATCGTGGCTGAACGATTGGCCGGTGAGAAAGCGGACGGATTACCCGCTGCTTTTTGATCGGAACTACGTGGCCAAGCCGGCGTTTGAGGCGGTGGCAAAGTCGGTGAAACAATAAGCCTGAGGCTATGCCAGTCCCGCAGCCGGGACGGACCAGACTTCAACGGCCATTGGATTTCACGCGAACCATCGCCGGATGGCGGTCATTGATGGACCAGAGCCGATAGGCTGGTTCAGTCGTGGTTTCGCACAGCAGGGTGCCGTTAACAGGCAGGAGGACGTTTTCCATGCGCAATTCAGGACTTACAACCGGGCTCGATGCGACGAAGTTGGCGCGCTTCTCATGTCTGTGATCCGCTCAAAATGAAGATGTGCTCAAAACCGGGATGCGCGTGCAACATTCAGGAACGGGCGAGGAACCGAAATCAAACGGATCTGTTAGTTTGAATTCGCCGTGAACTCAACGACGCACGCTTCGAGTGCCCCGGCGCAGGAAGGCACGACGCCATCGCGCATTAGCTCCGTTCCAGTAAACGTCTTGCCTTCCTGCGGCAAGGCTGGGCCGCCGGGTGCAGGGTTTAATTCGCGGACGATGTAACGTGTCGCGGGATCAAGCCCCCGTGGCAGGACTGGTTGCGCCGGGGCATCTTTGAGTTGGAACACGAATAGGACGGCACGCGCGCGGTCCCTGGCGACGAAATTGAGCGCACCGCGCGGCTCCAAGTGGGGGTCTTCAAGGCGGTACAAGTCACCCAGTTGCGTCACATCGCGGATATGTTTGTAGGCGGTGATGGCGCCGGCGCAGATGGCTTTGTCCTCGGCGGACAGTTTTGTCAGGTCAAGATCCATGCCGAAGCGAACGCTCATGGCCACAGAGCAAGCGAAATGCATGGGCCGATTACCCCAATGCGTGACATGGCCGGCGATCGCCATCGAAGGGAAAAAATAGGAGTAGTCCCATTGCATGATGACGCGCCGGACCGGGTCGGTATTGTCGCTGGGCCAGAATTCGTGAAAATATTTCAATGCCCCGTAATCGGCACGTCCGCCGCCGCTGGAGCAAAGCATCAGCTCCGTGTGGGGGAAGGCGCGAGCGGTCTTGTCCATGAGCGCGTAAAGGGCCCGCACGTAGTCAATCCACAAATGAGACTGCCGGTTCGACGGCAGCCACGATGAGCCGGGCTGAGTCAGGTAACGATTGCAGTCCCACTTGGCGTAAGCGATGCCCGGCGTTCCAAGGGTGTCATGGATGACGCTCCATTCGAAGTCCTGCACTTTGGGGCGGGTGAGATCCAGGACCAGTTGATGACGCTGCAACTCCAAATCGCGTTTGGGCTGGCGGATCACCCAGTCGGGATGGTTCTCGAACAATTCACTCTTCGGGTTGACCATTTCCGGCTCGAGCCAAATGCCGAATTGCAAATTCCGCTTTCCGGCTTCCGACGCCAGCGACGCCAGGCCGTTGGGCAGGCGGTGACGGTTGGGCTGCCAGTCGCCGAGACCGGCACTGTCATTCGTGCGGGGAAATTTGTTGCCAAACCAGCCATCGTCGAGAAGAAACAGTTCGGCGCCGATTTGCTTTGCCGGGTCGAAAAGGCTGGCGATGCGATTGAAGTCGAAGTTAAAGCCAGTCGCCTCCCAATTATTCAACAGCACGGAACGGATCTTGTTGCCGTCGCGGATCCCAAACTGCCGCGCCCAGTCATGGAACTTGCGGCTCATTTCACCGAGGCCATTCGCGCTCCAGACCCAGATCATGACCGGCGTGGTGAAGGTCTCGTTTGGCTTCAAGAAATAGGCAGAGGCGAACGGATTCACACCGGCGAGGGCGCGGACGCGCTGGCCATCGTGATCAAAAGCGCATTGGAAGCTTCCCGACCACTTGAGCGAACCAGCGAGGACGCGTCCGTCGGTCTCGTTCGGCGGCCCATCCAGGGAAAGAATGAAGGAGGGGTTGCGGAATTGGCCGGCGCGGACACCGAGTTTCGAGTCCAGGACTTTCATTCCCGGGGCCAACTGCTCGGTAACCGGCTGCATTTCGTTGGTCCAATCGCCAAAAAAGTGCCTCAGGTAAGTGTTCGTGGATGGCAAAAGCAGCGACGTGGAGGCCATGCGTTCCAGGATTACCGGACGGGATTCCTGATGATGGATTTCCTGCCATTGTTCAATGACGTCCCGGTCGTGGTAGGTTCGGAAGCAGAGGGAGACTTCAAACGGATACGCTGGATCGCGCAAATTAACCCGCGTCAATCCAATGTCCGGCGCTTCGTTGGTGTGGGTTGCACCGGTAAACAGAAGAGTGGTGGAAGTGTTGCCGTCCGCGTGAGTGACTTGCAGGGCGGGTTCAAAAACATAGCCGTCCCCGGCTTGCGGGTAAAACTCCTCGTTGCGTCGGGCATCTTTGGAAGATGCGGCGGCGCCCACCTCACGTTGATACAGCCTGCCGTCCGCGCCGGGTTGCAAGTTCAGCTCGAAGGTGGCGGTTCTCAAGGTGATTGGGCCGGAAGGAGCTGCCGCGCACGACAGGGCTGCAAGGAGGGTGGCAATCCAGGAGGCGGTTGCTTTGCTTGACATAAAATTGACGTCAGTGTCGGCGTTCTGATGAACTGCGGCTCCGGTCGGAGTCGAACCTGCCACGACGGCACACCGCCGGCGGCCAGCACTCCGCATTTTTCTGCGCGGTGGCCTCGTTCGAAGCATCGGGGTCTGCATTCGACGGCTCGCCCGCGAGGTGATGATGTCCATGTCAGCCGCCCCGCGTCAATCACTGTCCCACCGTTGCCTTGCGCCGCTGTCCGGGTTACCGGCGGTTTTCGTTCCCGTCATAAATTGACTCGGTTGTGCGCATGTATAATCTACGACCCATGAAGCACCGCGCCCGAATTGCAACGTCCCAATCGTTTACCGTCAGGAAGGCCGGTGTCATTGGGTCCGGCTGTGCCCGCTTCTTGTCAGGGATAATTCTCCTTGGTTTCGCCACAACTTTCGCGGCGCAAGCTGAACCGGCCCGGCACACGTTCTCCATTGGTGAAAAAGATTTTCTTCTGGATGGCGCACCACTGCAAATCCGTTGCGGGGAAATCCACTCAGACCGCGTGCCGCGGGACTATTGGCGTCACCGGTTGCAACTATGCAAGGCCATGGGCTTGAACACGGTCTGCGCTTATTTGTTTTGGAACCGCCACGAGTGGGAACCGGGCAAATACGATTGGTCGGGCGAGGCAAATACCGCGGAGTTTTGCCGCGAGGCGCAACAAGAAGGCTTGTGGGTGATCCTCCGTCCCGGCCCCTACACCTGCGCCGAATGGGACATGGGCGGCGTCCCGTGGTGGCTGCTCAAAAAGCCGAACATACGGCTGCGCACGCAGGACGCTGACTACCTGTCCGCCAGCACGGCGTGGTTGAAGGAAGTCGGCCGCGTCCTCGGGCCGCTGCAAATGACGCAGGGCGGTCCGATCCTGATGGCACAAGTGGAAAATGAGTACGGCTCCTACGGCAACGACGCGGGGTATATGGGCAAACTACGCCAGGCGATGATCGATGCCGGATTCGATGTGCCGCTCTTTGCGTGCAATCCAGCGGGCGATTTGCGCAAGGGCCTGCGCAGCGATCTTTTCCAAGTCGTTAACTTCGGTCGCGATCCCGAGAGCGGTTTCAAAGCCTTGCGGGCAGTGCAACCCGCCGGCCCGCTCATGTGCGGCGAGTTCTATCCGGGTTGGTTCGATACCTGGGGCGTGGCGCATCATCTGGGCGACACCCGTCGTTATCTCACTGACCTGGAGTACATGCTTTCGCACGGCGCTTCGTTCAGCATTTACATGGCCCATGGCGGCACCACTTTTGGCATGTGGTCCGGGACCGACCGCCCCTTCAAGCCCGACACCAGCAGCTATGATTACGACGCGCCCATCAGCGAAGCCGGGTGGGTGACCGAGAAATTTCGCCAGACGCGCGAACTGATGGCGAAGCATCTGGCCCCGGGCGAGACGCTGCCCGAGCCGCCGCCGGCCAATCCCGTGATGAGCGTGCCCTCGTTCAACCTCAACGAGAGCGCTGCGTTGTTCGAAAATTTACCGACGCCGGTCGAGGACAGCGCGCCGCGTTGCATGGAAGCGTACGACCAGGGACATGGCTGCGTGCTCTATCGCGCGACGATTGCCGCGGTCGGTTCCACTACGCTCCAGGCGGATCAAGTCAGGGATTTTGCGTGGGTCTTTCTTGATGGCAAGCCAGTCGGTACGATGGACCGCCGTTCTCGCCGGAATCAGGTTGCCCTGCCAGCCCGCTTGTCGCCCGCTCGCCTGGACATTCTCGTTGAAGCCATGGGGCACGTAAATTTCGGCAACGAAATGCACGATCGCAAAGGGCTCCCCAGCGGCGTGCGCCTGACCGGGGGCGATGCGCCTTTGCCCATGACGTGGCAAATCTTTTCCTTCGGTTTCGGCGATGAAATGCGCGCTGGCTTGAAATGGAAAACGGGCTCAACGAAAGGCCCCGCCTTCTGGCGCGGCAGCTTCGCGGTGGACAAGCCGGCGGACACGTTCCTTGACCTTCGGACATGGGGCAAGGGCGTCGTCTGGGTCAACGGCCATTGCCTCGCGCGATACTGGGCCATTGGTCCGACCCAAACCGCCTACGTGCCCGGTCCATGGCTGCACGTGGGCCGTAACGAGGTCCTTGTGTTTGATCTGTTGGGCCCGACCCAGCCGATGCTTGCCGGATTGGATAAACCAATTCTCAACGAACTCCATCCCGAACGCGATTTCAGCCGGCCAGCCAGGCCGAACAAGCGCCTGCTGCTCGACGGTGTTAAACCCGCTTACACTGGCACGTTCGCTCCCGGCTCGGATGTCCAGGAGGTCACTTTTCCCCAGCCATTGGATGGCCGGCAGTTCTGCCTGGAGACGCTCAGCGCCCACGACGGCAAACCCTTCGCTGCCGTGGCCGAGTTCGATCTATTCGGTCCCGATCATCAATCCATCTCCCACAACAATTGGACCATTGCCTACGTGGATAGCGAAGAGCTCTCTGCGGAAGATGGTTCGGCCTTGAATGCGATCAATGGCCAGACAGCGGACTTTTGGCATACCGCCTGGAGCAGTCCTCAACCACCCGGCCATCCGCATCAGTTGGTGATCGACTTGGGCGCGTCCGTCAAGATCGGCGGATTCCGGTATACCCCGCGCGCCGGCAGTAATCCCGCCGGGCGAATCAAGGATTACCGGGTGTTTGTCGGCCCGGCCTTGGTGCAGTAATCAAAATGACTAATCAAGCATCCAAGGACCAAATTCCAATTTGGGATTTGGAGATTGGGCATTCTTTGGTCATTGGTCATTCACCCTGAGGCGCTCCAACAATCCCGAGAATCTTTGTTGCGTCTTATTATTCCTCACCGCCGTCGCCAGCGCCTTCTGCTGGCCGATTACCACCACCAGTTGTTTGCCGCGCGTGATGCCGGTGTAAACCAAATTGCGTTGCAGCAGCATGTATTGCTGCATCGCCAATGGTATGACGACTGCGGGAAATTCGGAACCTTGCGACTTGTGGATCGTGATGGCGTAAGCCAGCGACAGCTCATCCAATTCACCGAAATCATAGACCACTTCGCGCTGGTCGAATTTCACTGTTACCTCGCGCTCGATGGGATCGATCTTTATGATTTGTCCGATGTCGCCGTTGAAAACGTCCTTGTCGTAATTATTTTCGGTCTGCATCACCTTGTCGCGAAGACGGAACTGCCAGCCGAACTTTTCCACGAGCGGTTCCTCGGGCTTGGGCGGGTTCAGTTCAGCCTGGAGTCTGGCGTTTAATTCCCTGACTCCGAGCGAGCCCCGGTTCATCGGGCAAAGCACCTGGATGTCCCGGACAGGATCGAACCCGAACTTTGCCGGTATGCGCGTTTTAACCATCTCCAGCAGCGTTGCAACGACGTGTTCCGGTTCGGCGCGGTCAATGAAATGAAAATCGGATTCGCTGGATTTGTCGGGAGGTTCCGGCAGCAAACCCTCATTGATCCGATGCGCGGTTGTGATGATCCGGCTTTCCGCAGCCTGGCGAAACACCTCGGTCAAGCGCACGACCGGCGTCACGCCGCTTTCGATCAAATGCGCCAGGACCATGCCCGGGCCGACCGAGGGCAACTGGTCCACGTCCCCAACCACAAGCAAACTGGCGTTTGCCGGAAGCGCGCGCAGAAGATGGCTCATCAAAACGACATCGACCATCGAACACTCATCGACCACCACGAGATCGGTTTCCAGCGGGTGGCTTTCCTTGTGCATGAATCCACCCCCGGCGGGATTCACCTCCAGCAACCGATGGATGGTTTTGGCTTCGAGACCGGTGGTCTCGGCAAGACGCTTCGCGGCCCGGCCGGTTGGAGCACATAACAGGCAGCGCACTTTTTTCGCGCGGAGTATTTGCAGGATCGCGTTCACCAACGTGGTTTTTCCCACGCCGGGTCCGCCGGTGATGATGAGCACCCGGTGGGAGAGTGCCTGCTTCAAGGCTTCGCGCTGGCTCGGCGCAAGTGTTTTGCCGGTTCTTTGCTCGCACCAGGCAACCGCTTTCTCGAAATCAATCGTCGGATAGTTCGAAGAGGAGCGGGCCAGGCTGCGGATGCGAAGGGCAATCGCTTCTTCCGCCCGTTTCAACGCCGGCAGGAAAAGCAAATCCTGCCCGTCGATGCTCTCGCGGACCAAATCGCCGCTCGCGAGAGTCTTTTCCAGGGCCTGCAACACGATTTGCGGATCGACCTCCAGGAGCTTGGTGGCGGCTTCCAGCAGTGTTTCGAGCGGGAGAGCGCAGTGGCCCTGGCCGGTCGCTTCCAACAAGACATGATCCAGCCCGGCGCGGGCGCGCATCAGTGAATCCGCCGGGATGCCGATTTTCCGGGCGATCTGGTCCGCGGAACCGAAGCCGATGCCATGGATGTCGCGCGCCAGCCGGTAAGGATCGTTTTGCACGAGTTCAATCGCGCTCTCGCCGTAGGTCTTGTAAATCCTTACGGCCCGGCTGGTGCTGACTCCATTCGAGTGCAGGAACACCATAATGTTGCGGATGATCTTCTGTTCCGCCCAGGCATCCTTGATGAGTCGCCGCCGTTTGGGGCCGATGCCCTCCACCTCCTCAAGCCGCGCGGAATACTGTTCGATGATGTCGAAGATTCCTTCGCCGTATTTCTCCACCAACTTTTTGGCGTAAAGCGGGCCGATGCCCTTGACCATGCCGCTGCCCAGATATTTCTCGATGCCTTCCCGGGTCGTTGGTGCCGTGCTCGTGAGACGCTCGGCGCGGAATTGGCGTCCGAATTCGCGCTCCTGCACCCACTGTCCCTCCGCCGTCACCCATTCGCCGGGATTCGCCGACGGCAAGGAGCCCACGACCGTGACCAAATCGCGATGCCCCCTGGCCTTCACCTTGAGCACGGCAAAACCGTTCTCTTCGTTGAAGAACGTGACCCGTTCGATCAATCCGGACAAGCTTTCGGCACATGACTTTGAAGGTGCGCTCACGCTCGTACAGGATGCAGTCGGTCTCAGTGGCAGGCAAGTGGTTGTAGCGGCGCTTAGTCCTTCCTCCGCTTTGATCCCAAATCGGTATTCCCGGCGGACAATAGCAGGCCGGTCACCCGGTTCTGTTCCAGGCGAACGGCTTGAAGAAATGTTTTCCTGATGACGGGACGCTTTGCCAAAGTTCGGTTCTATTCTGATTCGACTTGCGGACGAAACGTCCGTCGATACTCCGAGGGCGACAATCCAATCGTCTGCCGGAATTGCCGGGTGAAGGCGCTTTGGTCGGAATACCCGGAGGCGAGCGCAATTTCGGCGATCGGCGCGTCCGTCTCGCGCAACTGACGAACCGCGTTCTCCATGCGAATTTTCTGGATGAGTTGCCCGGCGGTGAGTTGAAAAATCGCGCGGATGCGTTGCTCGAATTGATAGATCGAAAGTCCGGCGCGCACCGCCAGGCGGTTCACGCGCAAAGTTTCGCCAAAGTTGGTTTGGATGTGCGCGACGACCTCAGCCACGCGGGCGTATTCCTCGCTGCGTTCGTTGGCCGCCTGGAGGTCCTTGGAAATTCCCATGAGGCCAACCACGCGTCCGGCGCGGTCGCGCAGCGGAAGTTTGTTCGTCAGGCACCAACCGCGCCCGCCGGAAGGATAAAAATGAAGCTCAAGCTGGTTAAGAATTGCCGTTCCGCTGCGGAGCACCCGCTCATCCTGGGCGCGATAACTTTGCCCGAGGGGCGGCGGAAAAACTTCATCGGTGCGATGGCCCAGCAGTTCGCGTTTGTCCCGCCGGCCGCAGCGTTCCACGAGCGTCTGGTTCACCACCACATATTCGGCGCGGCGGTTCTTGATGAAAAAAACCAGGTCAGTCAGGCGGTCAAACAGCGCCTCACCCGTAAAGGGTTCGGCCAATTGCGAAAAAAGCTCGACTGCCGGTTTGGTTGGAGTCATGCACGCGGTTTCGTTGTGCCGAAATCCTAGCGCCCGCTGAGGAATTGGGCAAGACGCGCGTGGCGGGCGAGGGCAGGATAGGCGGGCAGACGGGCCCATTTTAGCAGGGCGCGTCGCTCCGCGCGCGCGCCACGTCGGGTGTGCGGGCGAGTAACGGGTTTTCGGATGCGCCCGGAGAAGATGGATATATTGGCTATGACTAAAACCACGATTAAAAAGATCAGATTTATCGACTCGCACACGGGCGGAGAGCCGACGCGCATCATTATTGAGGGCGGGCCGGATCTCGGACGCGGCCCGCTCGCGTCGCGGCGCGACACGTTTCGTCTTGAACACGACCGTTTCCGCTCGGCGGTCGTCAACGAACCGCGTGGATCGGATGTGGTCGTGGGCGCACTGCTGGTGAAGCCGGATGATAAATCCTGCGCCGCGGGAGTCATCTTTTTTAACAACGTGGGTTATCTCGGCATGTGTGGCCACGGAACGATTGGGTTGGTCGTTACGCTCGCGCATTTGGGCAGGATCAAGCCGGGCGAACATCGCATCGATACGCCGGTCGGCGTCGTCACGGCGACCTTGCATGCGAACGGCGAAGTTTCGGTCGCCAACGTCCCAAGCTGGCGCGCCAACAAAGGCGTCACCGTAAGCGTGCCCGGGATCGGGCCGGTGACTGGCGATGTCGCGTGGGGCGGGAACTGGTTTTTTCTCGTTGAGAAGCACGCGCATAAACTCGCACTGGCGAATGTGGATGAGTTGACGGATTTTTGCTGGCGCGTGCGCCAGGCTGTCAACGCGCAGGGTTTTCCCGAGGTGGATCATGTCGAACTATTCGGGCCGCCGGGATTGCCGCGCGCCCACTCGCGCAACTTTGTGCAATGCCCGGGCAAGGCTTACGACCGTTCGCCTTGCGGCACCGGGACCAGCGCGAAGCTTGCCTGCCTCGCGGCGGATGGCCGTCTGGCCGAAGGCGAGCCGTGGATCCAGGAGAGCATCATTGGCAGCACGTTCACCGGGAGCTTTCGCTGGCTCGACCGCGCTCGCGGCGAGGTCGAGCCGGTGATCACCGGCTCGGCTTTCGTTAATGCCGAGACGACCGCCTTGCTGGACGAAACCGATCCGTTTTGCTGGGGCATTCGCTCGTGAGCCAAACTTACGACATCATCATTGTCGGGGCGGGAATCGTCGGCGCGGCGTGCGCGGCTGAGTGCGCGCGGGCCGGCCTGAAAACGCTTGTGTTGGATCGTGGACCGGTCAGCGGCGGCACCACGGCGGCGGGCATGGGACATATCGTGGTGATGGACGACTCGGAAGCGCAGTTTGCGCTGACGAATTATTCGCGCCGGCTTTGGATGGAATTGCGTCCGGAACTTCCAGCGGAAGTTGAATACGATTCGTGCGGCACGCTTTGGGTGGCGGCGGATGGCGAAGAGCTGGCGGAAGTCCGGCGCAAGCAGGCTTTTTACACTGAGCGCGGCGTGCGGGTGGAGGTCCTGGATGCGGAAGACATCAGGAGCGCCGAACCCAATCTGCGCCCAGGCCTGGCCGGTGGTTTGCGCGTGGTTGAAGACGCGGTGGTTTATCCGCCGTGCGCGGCCCGTTTTCTGTTGGATCAATCGAAACGGCACGGCGCGGAGTTGCGCACGAGCGTGACCGTCCACGAACTGCTCGGCGATGGCGGTGTTCGGCTGGCGGATGGTTCGCGCATTTCCGCCGGCCGTTGCGTCAGCGCCACCGGTCCGTGGTCGCCCGCGTTGACGCCGGGGCTGCCGGTTCGCAAACGCAAAGGCCACCTGGTCATCACGGACCGCCATCCCGGCTTCGTGCGGCACCAAATCGTTGAACTCGGTTACCTGAAGAGCGCGCATTCCATGGGCAAGGACTCCGTGGCTTTCAACATCCAGCCGCGCCAGACCGGACAGATGCTCATCGGCTCCTCGCGGCAATTCGACGCCGAAGATACGGCTGTGGACCAACCGATTCTCGAACGCATGTTGAAGCGGGCCATCGAGTATCTGCCGTCGCTGGGCCGGCTTTCTTCGATTCGCGTCTGGACCGGGCATCGCGCGGCGACGCCGGACAAACTTCCAATCATTGGGCCCAGTGTGGTTGGTGATCGCGTCTGGCTGGCGACCGGACACGAGGGGTTGGGAATTACGACGTCGCTTGGCACAGGACGGTTGCTCGCTGATTTGCTCCTGGGCCGGCGGACTGAAATCCCCGCCTCACCGTATTCGCCCGCTCGATTTGAGGGAGCAAAGGCATGAGCGATCAAATCGAACTTCGGGTGAATGGAAAATCAATCCGGGTTGCCGGCGGAACGGTCGTGGCGGCGGCCATTGCGCTGGCGGGCGTGAGTTGCTTTCGCAAATCGGTGCTGGGCGAAGCGCGCGGTCCGCTTTGTGGCATGGGCATTTGCATGGAATGCCGCGTGACGATCAACGCCCAGCCGCATTGCCGCAGTTGCCAGGTGTTGTGCGAGGAAGGCATGGAGGTACGGACCGATGAGTGAGCGCCGGTTTGATTTTGAGATCGTGGTGGTCGGCGCGGGCCCGGCGGGACTGGCTGCCGCATGCATGGCGGCGGAGAACGGCAAGCGCGTGGCTGTCGTGGACGACACACCGTGGCTTGGCGGTCAAATCTGGCGCGGCCAACAGGCGCGGCCTTTGGTTCCCCAGGCACAAAAATGGATCGAGCGCTTCCGTCGTAGCGGCGCAACGCTTTTGGATCGGACGAGCGTCATCGCCGCGCCGCGAGCGGGAGTCCTGCTGGCGGAGCACGCGAATGGTCCGCGCGAAATCCATTGGGACAAGTTGATTCTGGCGACTGGCGCGCGGGAATTATTCCTGCCATTTCCCGGTTGGACGCTTCCCGGCATTTTGGGACCGGGTGGATTGCAGTCGCTCGCCAAAAGCGGATGGCCGGTCAGCGGCCAGCGTGTTGTTGTGGCTGGCAGCGGGCCGTTGTTGCTCGCGGTTGCCGATGGGCTGAAGAAACTCGGCGCGAAGATTGTTTCGATTGCGGAACAAGCGCAATGGGGGCGGGTTGCGGGTTTTGGCGCGACGCTCCTGGCGCATCCGGCGAAACTGGCCCAAGCCGCGCGAATAAAATGGCGCTTGCTGGGCGTGCCTTATCGTTGCGGCGTGTGGCCGGTCAAAGCGGAAGGCGACACGCAAATCCGCCAGGTCACGCTGACCGACGGTCAACGCTCCTGGACTGAAGCGTGCGATTTGTTGGCCTGCGGCTTCGGCCTGGCGCCGAACGTTGAACTGCCGCTCGCGCTTGGGTGTGAGTTGCTGGAGGGATTCGTTTGGGTGGATGCGTGGCAGGCGACGAGCGCGGCACATGTCTATTGCGCCGGTGAACCGACCGGCATCGGTGGGGCGGATTGCGCCCTGGTCGAAGGGCAAATTGCGGGGCACACGGCGAGCGAACACAAAGCCGAAGCGCAGGCGTTGTTTCAAGAACGATCCCGATGGCATGAATTTCGCAGCGCCCTCGCCCGCGCTTTTGCATTGCGAGCGGAGTTGAAGTCCCTGGCCACGGCTGACACGCTGGTGTGTCGTTGCGAGGACGTGTCGTTGGGACGGATGAAGCAATTTGCCGGCTGGCGGGACGCGAAACTGCAATCGCGCTGCGGCATGGGCGCGTGCCAAGGGCGCGTGTGCGGGGCGGCGGCGAAGGTAATTTTCGGCTGGGGCATGGAATCGGTGCGGCCACCCGTGTTGCCCGCCAGAATTGAAAGTTTAATTTCGGTGGCGGAGAAGGAATCCGCCGAAGGCGGCAAAGCGAGCACAGGTTCGGAGTGTAGAGCTCCGGCTCTGCGTGAATATGAAAATTAACATCGCGCAGAGCTGGAACTCTGCGCTCCGCCCGCAGGCCAGGGGCATCATGAAACAAGCAATATTATGAGCACAAATATGAACTGGAAGGGTGTCATCCCCGCGATGACGACGGCGTTTAAAGCGAATTACAGCGTGGACTACGCGTTCGTCGCCCGACATGCGCGCTGGATGGTGAACGAAGGGTGCAGCGGCGTCGTGGCGCTTGGTTCGCTCGGCGAAAGCGCGACCTTGCGGTTCGAGGAAAAAGTCCAGATCCTTAAAACTTGCGTCAAGGCGCTCGATGGCAAACCGGTGGTCGCAGGCATCGCCTCATTGGCCACCGCGGAAGGGGTGGAACTCGCGCGGGCGGCGGCGCGGGCCGGTTGCGCCGGTTTGATGGTCCTGCCGCCCTACGTTTATACGAGTGACTGGCGTGAAATGAAGGCGCACGTGGAGGCCGTCATCCGCGCCACCAAGCTTCCGTGCATGCTTTACAACAACCCGGTTTCGTACAAGACCGATTTCCTGCCGACGCAGATTCAGGAACTCGCGCGGGAGAACGACAACTTGGAGGCGGTGAAGGAATCGAGCGCGGACGTGCGCCGGGTGACCGCGTTGAAGGCGCTTTGCGGCGACCGGCTGGCGTTGTTTGTGGGCGTGGACGATTTGATCGTGGAAGGCATTCGCGCGGGCGCGGTCGGCTGGATTGCCGGGTTGGTGAACGCGTTCCCGCGCGAATCGGTGGCGTTGTTCGAATACGCGATGCGCGGCGAACGGAAGATGGCCGAGGAATTGTACCGCTGGTTTCTGCCGTTGCTGCGGATGGACACGGTGAACAAGTTCGTACAGCTTATCAAGCTGGTGCAGCAGGAAACCGGCATGGGCAACGAGCGGGTGCGCGGTCCGCGCCTCGTGCTGACCGGGGCCGAGCGCAAGGCGGCGCTTGACACTCTTAAGCAAGCGCTGGCAAAACGTCCGAAGATTTGACGGACTCAGGCGCTATTGGAACCAGGAATCATTAGTGCTTTGAAAGTCGCGGCGGCGATAGAGAGCGGAGTTCCAGTTATGCGCGAACCTGAACAGCGTGCACATGCAGAGCGGGAACTCTGCGCTCCACCGGAAGAAAGCATTGTCACTTTATGAAACTTCAAGGTCTTTCGATTTTAGGCCAGCACCGCGCGAAGCCGTCGGGCAAGCCAACCGCGGCAATGAATCCCGCCACGGGCGCCGCGCTGGAACCGGATTATTTTTGGGCCACGGGGTCGGATGTGGAGCAGGCGGCGCAGCTTGCCGACCGGGCTTTCGTTGAGTTCCGGCGCTGGCCGGCGCAACGGCGCGCGGGTTTGTTGCGGCGCATTGCCGAACTGATTGAGGCGAACGCGACAGCCATACAAGAGCGCGCCAACCTGGAAACGGCTCTGCCGCTGGGACGCCTACAGGGTGAGACGGGGCGGACGTGCGGGCAGTTGCGGTTGTTCGCATCGCTAATCGAGGACGGTTGGTGGCTGGACGCGCGAATTGATCACGCGGACGCAAATCGCAAGCCGTTGCCGAAACCCGATGTGCGTTCGCTGCTCGCACCACTCGGGCCGGTGGTGGTTTTCAGTTCCAGCAACTTCCCACTCGCGTTTTCTGTCGCGGGCGGGGACACCGCGTCCGCGCTGGCAGCCGGCTGTCCTGTGATCGTCAAGCCGCACCAGGGACATTTGGGCACGTCGGAGTTGGTTGGGTTGATCGTTCAGCAGGCGGCGGGTGAATGCGGCGCGCCGGAAGGCATTTTTTCGGTTCTCTTCGGCCCGGGTCGGGAAATCGGCACCGCGCTCGTGAAACATCCCTTGATCAAAGCGGTGGGATTCACGGGTTCGCGCGCGGGTGGGCGCGCCTTGATGGACGCGGCGGCGGCGCGTCCGGAACCGATCCCCGTTTACGCTGAAATGGGGAGCATCAACCCGGTGTTTTTGTTAAGCAATGTGTTGCAACAAAAGGCGGAGGAATTGGCCGCGGGCATGCACGGTTCGGTGACGCTGGGTGTCGGCCAGTTTTGCACGAATCCCGGCCTGGCGTTCGTCGAGAGCGGAGCGGCGGCGGCGGCATTTTCGAAGAAGCTGGAAACGCTCATGGGTTCGACTCCGCCGGGGACAATGCTGACGGCGGACCTTTGCTCCGCTTATCGCGCGGGCGTGGAAAAGTTTTCGCGAGCAGCGGGCGTGCGACGGGCGGCGAGTGTTGATGCGGGCGCGGGCAAAGCCCAGGCGGGCGCAGCTTTGTTTGTCACGGACGCAGCGGCGTTTCTAGGTAATCACAGTTTAATGGAAGAAGTTTTCGGGCCTTCCACGCTCGTGGTCGAATGCGCGTCACGCGAGCAAATGCTGGCTGCCGCCCGCAGGCTGGAGGGCCAGCTTACCGCGACGATCCATGGCACGCCGGAAGATCTTGCCGCCAATGGCGAATTGGTTGAGTTGCTGACGCAAAAAGCCGGCCGGTTGGTGTTTAACGGTTTTCCAACGGGCGTGGAGGTTTGCCACGCCATGACGCATGGCGGGCCGTATCCGGCGACTTCGGATGGCAGATCCACTTCAGTGGGCACGCGCGCGATTGAGCGCTTCGCGCGGCCGGTTTGCTACCAGAATTTTCCCGACGCCGCGCTGCCGGATGAATTGAAGGAGGCTAATCCGCTGGGGATCTGGCGGCTGGTGGATGGAAAGCCGGGGTGCCACTGACATGCGGCTGAAGCGACTGGGTTTGGTGCACACGTCGGCGGCAAATGTGCCGCTGTTTGAGCAACTCTGCCGGGCAAAACTTTCCGGCGTCGAAACCTTCAACATCGTTGACGACAGCCTGATCAAGGATGTGATGGCCGGCGGCGGATTGACGGAGAAAATTTCACGGCGAGTCGCCAATCAAATTGCTGCGGCGGAGGCTGCCGGGGCTGATTTCATCCTGGTGACCTGTTCGTCCATTGGACCTGCGGTCGAAGCCGCCGCTTCGCTGGCCAGTGTGCCCGTATTGCGGGTGGACCAACCCATGGCGGATCGAGCGGTTCAAACGGGCTCACGCATCGGCATTATCGCGACCCTCCCGAGCACGTTGTCGCCCACGGCGGACTTGATCCAACGCCGGGCGGCGATCGCAAAAAAGGAAGTTACGCTTACGACCCGGTTGTGCGAGGGCGCGTTCGATGCGCTGATGAGCGGAGACGCCGCCCGGCACGACGCAATGGTCATTGGCGGGTTGAGGGAACTGGCGGCCAAGACCGACGTGATTGTTCTGGCGCAGGCTTCCATGGCCCGGGTAGTGGATGCCTTGGCGAAGCCGGACCAGCGAGTTCCGATTCTGGCGAGCCCGCCAATTGCGCTGGAGCATGTGGCCGCAATCCTGCTGGCGAATCACCGAAGGTGAGCTGTTTGAGGAGCGGCAATTTTAGAGATTGCGCCGCTCTCACCCGCTTAATGCGAGAGATTTGAGAATGGCCCGGACGCGGTCGCATTCTGGTTTGCGGAATGCGGAAAACGGTTCGGCCATGCGGTCGCTGCAAACGCCCAGCAGTGAGAGCGCGCATTTCATTCCCTTGACCACGGCCGACGCGTGGCGGCCCACCTGGTAAATTTTGCCAAGTTGCAAAAGGCGTTTTTGCAACGTTTCGACGCGCGCCCAGTCCGATTTGACGGAAGCTTCGTAAAGTCCGACGAGCAGGGCGGGATCAATTTGCGCGCTGCCATTGACGCCACCATGAGCGCCGCGTTTGAGGGCGTCGGCCAAAAGGTGTTCCGGCCCCATGAGGAAACTCCAATCGGGGCGCGTGCCGGCCAGTTTCAAGACGCGGGTAAAATAAGACCTTATAAATTATAAAGGACATGGCGGTGCAACGGGAGCCGAACCAAATCCGCCGGAGTAGGAATCAAGGCGAATTAAACCAAATTAAACCTCAATAAAATGAAAGCCGCTGAGATGCGCATCTTTCGCAGTTCTGCCCTGATGGTGGTTGGAGGCCGAGGGGAAAGGTAGATTTGAAATTTAAGACGGAATGCAAAGGTTGGGCCCGAACCGAGGACGAGAACGACGACGAGCACGAGATGCGGTGGGGGACGCGGGTGGGGTGTGGGCGCGCTTGAAAGTGGCGCGGTGCGGCAGCTCCATCAAAGACGTGGTAACAGCATCTGGCGCATTGTCGACTGCGGCGGTTCTGACTAGCATCATCTCATGAGAGCGCTGCGCATTGGCTGGTTCGGCATCTGCCTTTTGGGTCTGATGCTGGCGGAGCCGCTGCTGGCCGGTCCAGGTCCCATGGTGCTTTGGTACAACACGCCGTCCGCGGACTGGAGCGAAGCGTTGCCGATTGGGAACGGGAAGCTAGCCGCGATGATCTTTGGCGGCGTCACCAACGAACACATCCAGTTTAACGAGGACACCATTTGGAGCGGCCAACCCCATGATTATTCAAACCCGCAAGCCGCGGAATCCCTGGCCGAGATGCGGCAAATGATTTTTGAGGGAAAGGGAGCGAACGTTTTCAAGGAGATCGCAAGAGCGAAGTTTATGAGCATGCCGATCCGGCAATGCGCGTATCAACCTTGCGGGGACTTGCTGCTGACCTTCCCGCATGAGGGCGCGACGAATTACGAGCGATCGCTCGATCTCGATTCCGCGACGGCCAGCGTCCGCTACGATTGCAACGGCGTGACCTATCAACGCGAAATCTTCGCCAGCGCACCCGATCATGTCATCATCCTGCGGCTGACCGCCAGCCAGCCGGAGCAACTGAATTTTACCTATCGTTTGGATTCGGCTCATCTCAATCATACGGTAACCGCCGCCGGCGCCGATCTGGTGATGCACGGCAAAGTCACGACCGTCACCGACTTCAACGAACTGCCCAGCGTTCTGCAATTCGAGGCGCGGGTGCATATTTCGACCAAAGGCGGTTTCGTGACCACGACCAACGGGACCGTTGAGGTGCATCAAGCCGAGGCGGCGACATTGTTGCTCACGGCCGCGTCCAGCTATGTGAATTACCACGATGTGAGCGGCAACCCCGCGCTGGAATGCACCGACACCATCCTGGCGGCGGCGACCAAAACGTATGCGGCGTTGCGCGCCGCTCAATTGGAGGACCATCGCGGGCTTTTTCGCCGGGTCACCCTGGACTTGGGGGCAACGGCGAGGACAAATCTGCCGACGAACCAGCGAGTTGCCCAGATGGGCCAGGGGAATGATCCGCAACTCGCAGCTCTTTATTTTCAACTTGGACGGTACCTGATGATCGCGGGCTCGCGGCCTGGATCGCAGCCGCTGACGCTGCAAGGCAAATGGAACGCGAGGACCGACCCGCCCTGGGAGAGCAAATGGACGCTCAACATCAACACGGAAATGAACTATTGGTGCGCGGAGGAATGCAACCTGCCCGAATGCCAAGTTCCGCTGTTCGATCTGATCCAGGATTTGACCGGGCCTGGCCGCACCACGGCGAAGTTGCACTACAATTGCGGCGGCTGGGTGGCGCATCACAATACCGACCTATGGCGCGGCACGGCGCCCATTAACGGCCCGGATGGCATCTGGCCGATGGGCTCGGCCTGGCTTTGCCAGCATTTGTGGTGGCATTACGAATACGGCGGCGACACCAATTTTCTCGCCAGGCGCGCTTACCCGATCATGAAGGAAGCGGCGCAGTTTTACGCGGATTTTCTTGTGCCTGACCCGCGCCAGCCCGCGACGAATACCTGGCTGGTCACCAATCCTGCCTATTCGCCGGAGCACGGCGATCTCTGCGCCGGGCCGACGATGGACAACCAACTGTTGCGAAATCTGTTCAAGAACGTCATCAGCGCGAGCGAGGTTCTGGGCAGGGATGTGGATTTCCGGGCAAAGGTTGCCAAACTTCGCGGGCAGCTTCCTCCGAACCAGATTGGAAGGTTCGGTCAACTCCAGGAATGGCTGGAGGATATCGACAGTGAAGGGGAAAGGCATCGCCATCTGTCACCGTTGTTCGGTTTGTTTCCCGGAGAGGAAATTTCACCCTTCACAACTCCAACGCTGGCTGCGGCGGCCGAGAAGACGCTGGATCTTCGCGGAGATTCTTTCAACAACAACGGGTGGAGCAAAGCCTGGAAGATATGCCTGCGCGACCGGCTGCTCGAGGGGGACCACGCTTATGCCATCTTCACCAATCTCGTGAGCCGCGACGCGCAGCCGAACCTGGTTTTTATGCGCAGCAACACACAGATTGATGGCACGTTTGGCGCGGTGGCGGGCCTGGCCGAGATGCTGCTGCAAAGCCAATCCGGGGAGATCGCGTTGCTGCCAGCGCTGCCGTCAGCCTGGCCGAGCGGCAGCGTTAGCGGACTCTGTGCCCGGGGCGGGTTCGAAGTGGGAATCCGCTGGCAGGAAGGCAAACTGACGTCGGCAACCATTCATTCGAAACTGGGCAACCTGTGCCGCGTGCGTTTCAAAGATCCGTTCACCGTAAAATCGGATGGGCATGAGGTGCAAGCCCAGAAGCTTTCGCAAGGGGTGAGCCAATTTTCGACTGTGGCAGGTGGAAGTTATGAAATTATGCCCTGATGCACCCAAGCTACGGCTGTTTATATCGGCTCCCGCGCAACGTTTTTCCTTTCCGTACCACACACATGAATGTCTTTCTTAATTACGTATGATCGGCAACTTATTGGCGCCTGAACTGGCGGAACTGATCCGTCAGCGCAACTTCACGGAACTCCGTGAAATTCTCTGTGGATTCTCACCCCTGGAGATTGCGGAGATATTCATTGATCTGAAGCCGGATGATGAAGCCGTGCTGTTGCGCATTCTGCCTCACGATCTGGCCGCCGAGGTGTTTGAATACCTGACCTTGCGTGATCAGGAGGAAACGCTCCTGGCCCTGGGCAACGAGCAGGTGGCGCAAATACTCAATGATCTTTCGCCCGACGATCGCACGGCTTTGCTTGAGGAAATGCCCGCGGCAGCGACCCAAAAAATGCTCAATTTGCTGTCCCCGGAGGAACGGAAGATCGCTTCCCAGCTTCTGGGCTATCCCAAGGAATCGATCGGCCGGCGCATGACGCCGGAGTACGTGGCGATCCAGCGAAACTGGACGGTCGAGGACGTGTTCTCGCACTTGCGCGCGGAGGGGCGAAAGCGGGAGTCGCTAAACCAGCTTTATGTCGTGGACGCAAAGGGAAAGTTGGTGGATTGGGTTCGACTGCGCAACGTCGTGGTGGCGGATCCGAAAACTCCGGTCGCGGAACTGCTTGAAGGGCGCAACCTGGCGCTGCACGCAACCGACGACCAGGAGACGGCGGTGGCAGCTTTCAAGCGCTACGATGTGACCATCCTGCCGGTCGTGGATTCGCAAGGCATCCTGGTGGGGGTGGTCACGGTGGATGACGTGCTTGATGTCGCGGAGAGGGAGGCCACGGAAGACATCCAGAAATTGGGCGGCGTGGAGGCGCTGGACGCCCCGTATCTGAAGCTGGGCATTTTCGCCATGGTGCAAAAGCGGGCTCCCTGGCTGGTGATTTTGTTTCTGAGCGAAATGCTGACCGCCACAGCCATGGGATTCTTCGAGGACCAAATTGCGAAGGCCGTGGTACTCGCGTTGTTTGTGCCGTTGATTATTTCCAGCGGCGGCAATTCGGGATCACAGGCCACGACCCTGGTTATCCGCGCGATGGCACTGGGTGAAGTCGCCTTGCGCGATTGGTGGCGGGTCATGCGGCGCGAGATCCTGTCCGGCTTCGCCTTGGGCGCGATTTTGGGATCAATCGGCTTTTTGCGCATCGGGGTCTGGTCCTTGTTTTCGCACATCTACGGCCCTCATTGGCCGCTGATCGGGCTGACGATCTTTTTTGCGCTGATTGGAGTGGTGCTCTGGGGCAGCCTGGCTGGTTCGATGCTGCCGTTTCTCCTCCGCCGCTGTGGATTGGATCCCGCTACGTCGTCGGCGCCGTTCGTGGCCACGCTGGTGGATGTCACGGGTCTCGTGATCTATTTCACCATCGCCTCCGTGGTTCTGCGCGGCGCTTTGCTGTAGGCCGGTCTGTTGTGAACCCGTCAATAAAGCAAATACTTCGCGCGACGGGTCTTGAATTTTTCCAAATCGGCGGTCCAAAGATCGTGGATCTCAGTCAGTGGCTTGTCGGCCTTGATCGCATTGAGCGTGGGCTTGTGAACGAGGAGAACATTCAGCTTATCCACGGTGAATTGATCGGGATAAAGACGATAAAGAACCTTCGCGATGGTGATGCCGATATCGACTGAGTTGCAGTGCTCGCGATCCGTGAGCATGATGTTCACGCCGGCGCAGGATTCGCCTTTGTAAATGTAGTCGGCGGGGGTGAAGCGAACCGGGATGAACCGAACCCCCGGCAGGCAGGCTTTATTCAACTCGGCCGCGAGCCTGATGTCGTGGATGTAGGGCGCGCCGATAACTTCAAAAGGGGTTCCGGTGCCGCGGCCCACGGAGAGCGAAGTGCGTTCGAGCAGGCCGACTCCGGGATAAAGGATGCCCTCGGTGAGGGAACGCATGTTGGGAGACAGGTTGCGCCAAGGCAAGGCCGTTTCGTCATACCAAAACTCGCGCTTCCAACCTTCTACTTTGATGACCGTCAAGTCGGCTTTGAAGTGGCGCTCGTCATTGAACATGGTGGCCAGTTCGCCGACGGTCATTCCATGACGCAAGGGAAGCGGATGATAGGCGACGAAGCTGGTTTTTCCGCTGAGCACGGGGCCGTCGATGGTGACGCCGTTGATGGGGTTCACGCGATCGAGCACGAAGAATTTGACGCCGGCTTTACCCGCCGCTTCCAGGCAAAGGCCAAGCGTGGAGGGATAAGTGTAAAAGCGGCAACCGACGTCCTGAATGTCGTAAACGAGGGCGTCGAGTCCGCTGAGTTGGTCCATGGTGGGCGCGTGCCGCTTGCCATAGAGACTATAGACCGGCAAGCCGGTGATTTCGTCCACGCTGTCGCCCACGGTTTCATCCATGGTTCCGTACAACCCGTGTTCCGGGCTGAAGAGCACCTTGAGTTGGACGCCGGGAGCGTTCTTGAGGAGATGAATCGTGGGATAGCGTTTGCGATCGTTTCCAGTGTGATTGGTGATAAGGCCCACGCGCAAACCTTTGAGCGGCGCGAAGTTTTCACGGGCCAGCACGTCGATGCCGTTGAGCACGCCGGGCACGTCATTGCTCAGGGCATCGGCTGCGTCGAGTTCGGATTTGGCGGCCTTTTCGGCGGGCCGCGCCGGCAGCTCGTTCTTCACGAAACTGAAGTCGAAGTCCGTCACCGCTTCGGCCGCGAGCGTGCCCAAGGCGCGATACAGCGGCAAAACGTTGCCGGAGCCGTCGGGATGGACGCGGTTCGAGAGAAAGATGAAGAACGTTTTCGAATAAGGATCGATCCACAGGCAGGTGCCGGTCCAACCTGTGTGGCCGTAGGAACCGCGTGGAAACAGGCTGCCGCGCGGGCTGTTGTAAGGGGAGTCGATGTCCCAACCCAGCCCGCGGCGTTGTCCGATGCCTTCCGGCGTCTGAACCGTCGTCATCAACTTGACAGTCTCGGGTTTAAAAATGCGCACGCCGTCCAATTCGCCAAGGTTGAGCAGCATCCGGGCATAACGCGCCAGGTCCGCCGCAGTGCTGAACAGCCCCGCATGGCCCGCGACGCCGCCCATGTGGCGGGCGGTCGGATCATGCACCACGCCTCGCAGCATGAGGTTGGTGTTTTCCGAAGCCCACTCGGTGGGAGCGATGCGGGCAAGCTTGTTCGTCGCCGGCAGATAGCCGGTGTCTCGCATTTTCAAGGGCTCGTAAATTTCCTTGCGAACGAAATCCTCGAGGCTCGACCCACTCACGCGTTCGACGATTTCGCCCACCATGAAGAGGTTCACGTCGCTGTACACGAACCGGGTTCCGGGTGTGGAGCGCAAGGGTTCCTGGCAGGCCTTGGCCACGGCGGTTTTGCGCCCCTGCCAGCTGGTTTTCGTTTCGATGTCGGGCAGCAAGCCGGATGTATGCGTCAGGAGATGACGAACGGTGACGGCTTCGCGGCCTTCGCCTTTGAATTCGGGGATGTAGGTTTGAATGGGGGCGTCGAGTTTCACCTGCCCGCGCTCGATGAGCAGCATGATCGCGGGGGTGCCGGCGACAACTTTGGTCAAGGAGGCAAGGTCAAAGATGGTATCTTTGGTCATCTCTTCCATCTCGGGTTCGAGTGCGCGATTGCCGTAAGCCTTGCTGTACCGGCTGCGGCCATGTTCCACCCAAAGAACGGCTCCCGGGCACCGGCCATCCTCTATGCCCTGTTCAATCTCGACGTCCATTTTATGGAGCGTGGCGCGATCGAGCGCGGCGGCGGCAATCGCGCGCGGGGCGGGAATGAAGACGGGGAGCAAAATGGCCAGCCACAAGGCCAGGGAACTGGAATGGAACAAGCGTTCAAAAAATGGAAGGCGCGGCTGCATCATAGCTTTCGGTGGCCGATTAAACCACTCGCGCACAAGTTTCGGCAACTGGTTTTGAATGATCGCTCAGGGCCTCTGTTGAAAAACTGTGTTCAAGGCGGATCATCGGCGCATGTAATTTTATGGAGAATATCAAAGTATATGATTCATATGTAGTAGTAGTTTTGTAACTAAGGAAGAGAATATGATTGATCCAGTTATGAAAATGTTGGAAGCCTCTCTATCAATATCAAATCCCACATTGGTCAGGCAGCTTCAGCCAGGCCTCCCGAAAGTCCAGATTGTAAGAATGATTGAGAATGCGGGTGTGAAAGGACTGATCGACCCAATTATTCGCCTGTATTCTTGGCGAAACGGGATCGTTCATGGTCGAGCAATTGCTGAATTAGAAAGAGGTTTTTTTCCGAAAGAAACGTATGTTTTACGGGAATTGGAGGATGCGATACTCGATATGGAGTTTTTTAGGGAGGGCGCCGAGAATCACCCGGAGATGCTTGAAGCCGTTGGACGATATTTCCCCACCTTCTGGAATCAGAACACGAAATGGTTAGCCGTTGATTTGCAGCCTTCCCGAAACAACCGTGTGATGTTGATTGACACGATGGCCAACGAGCCGTTCAGAGAAGCCTATGTGTCATTTGACTGTTTCATGGCCGACATGATTCGCGCGAATAAAGAAAATATTGGTTTAAAGTGTTTCAATGTAAATTGAGATTTTGGTGGACGGAACGAATGATCCGGACCGCTCAGCTTCGGCAGCGCGTTCCGCCCGCTGGAACGCGGGCGGGGACATCGCAGCGCGATTTCCCTACCTTTCGGGGGTAAGAATAGTGTCGATGTGCCGCCGGGCATGGTGGTTTTGGAGCTTGCTCCAAGCTGCAATCTTGGGTATCGAGACGATGTTGTTATCGTCGCGACGGAAGCAGGGTGTCGAGAGTGCGTTTCATTTCCGGGCGGGATGACGAAGGCAAGTTGTGGACAAAAAATTCTTCCGAGTGCATTCGGCGGCTGCGGGCGGTTCTGCGGGCGGGCGGTTTCGCGCGGCATCAAAGGCCGAACGTCCCCTTCAAGTGGCGGGCGTCATCAACGCGTATGCGGCACTACTGGCGGAAAAGGCCGGTTTTCGCGCGCTTTATCTTTCGGGTTCGGGCGTGGCGGTGGCTTCGTATGGATTGCCAGACCTCGGCGTGACCACGCTGGCCGACGTGTTGATCGATGTCAAACGCATCACGAGCACGACTTCGCTGCCATTATTGGTGGATGCCGATACGGGTTGGAGCGATCCGGAAGAGACGGTTCGCAAAATGATCGAGGCGGGGGCGGCGGGAATTCACATCGAAGACCAGGTCGAAGCCAAACGTTGCGGCCATCGGCCCAACAAGCAACTGGTGAGCACCAAGGAGATGGTGGGTCGAATCCGGGCGGCGGTTCGCGGAAAATCGGACGCGGGTTTTGTCGTGATGGCGCGAACGGATGCGGTGGCGGGTGAGGGGATGGCTGGTGGAATCAAGCGGGCCTGTCTTTATCGGGATGCCGGGGCGGACATGATTTTCGCGGAAGCCTTGACCGATTTGCAGCAGTACCGCCAATTTGTCAAAGCGGTGAAAATTCCCGTGCTGGCGAACATCACGGAGTTTGGGAAAACGCCCTTGTTCACGGTCGATGAGCTTGGTTCGGCCGGTGTGAGACTGGCTTTATATCCATTGTCCGCCTTTCGGGCGATGAGCGCCGCTGCTTTCAAAACTTACCGAACCATCCGGACGAAAGGAACGCAAAAGGAATTACTGCCGGAGATGCAGACGCGGGCGGAATTATATGAGTTTCTGAATTATGCCACGTATGAACGGAAAATAGACGAACTTTTTAAAAAGGGCGGGAAAGGGCTGCGATAATGATCGAACAAGAACGAACATGAGCGCGACCAAAAAATCAGGCGGACTGGCTGGCGTGGTGGCCGGCCAAACGGCCATCTGCACGGTGGGCAAGGAAGGAGCGGGATTGACCTATCGCGGTTATGCCATCGAAGACTTGGCTGAGTTGGCGACGTTCGAAGAGGTCGCTTATCTCCTGATTAACGAGCGATTGCCAAACCGCAAGGAGTTGCGTGAGTATCGGCGGCGGTTGATGGCGTTGCGCGGACTTCCGTCGCCGTTGAAAGCCGTGCTCGAATTGCTGCCGGCGGATACCCATCCCATGGACGTGCTCCGCACCGGTTGTTCCGCGCTGGGTTGCCTTGAGCCCGAAGACAAATCGCGGAACCAATATCAGGTGGCGGACCGGTTGCTCGCGGTTTTTCCTTCCATGCTGCTCTATTGGTTTCAGTTCAGCCGGCATGGCCGGCGCATCGAAACCCAAACGGATGATGAACAGATGGCGGCGCACTTCCTGCATTTGCTGCACGGGAAATCCGGCAATGACCTGCATGTGCGGGCGCTCGATGCGTCGCTGATCCTTTACGCCGAGCACGAATTCAACGCCTCGACTTTTTCGACGCGCATTACAACCTCGACGCTGGCGGATTTTTATTCGGCGACCACTTCAGGCATCGGCACGTTGCGCGGCCCGCTGCACGGCGGGGCGAACGAGGAAGCGATGGCGCTCATCCAGCGCTTTAAAAGTCCCGAGCAGGCTGAAGCCGGTTTGATGGCCATGCTCGCTAAAAAGGAACTCATCATGGGCTTTGGCCATCGCGTTTATAAAAGTTCCGATCCGCGTTCCGCTTCGATCAAGGGTTGGGCCAAACGATTGGCCGAGGCCACTGGCGAAACCGAACTCTACCGGATGTTCGAACGGGTTGAGGCGGTAATGTGGCGTGAAAAGAAGCTGTTTCCGAATCTGGATTTCTACAGCGCGGCAGCCTACCATTTCTGCGGCATACCCACTTCATTGTTCACGCCGTTGTTCGTGATTTCGCGGACTTCAGGTTGGTCGGCCCACATCATGGAACAGCGCGCCAACAATCGCTTGATCCGGCCCACCGCGGACTACATTGGGCCCACGCCGCGCCCGTTCGTTCCGATTGACAAACGTTGAGAGTGGATACCATATTGCGGGCATGTTCCGCGCTGGATGTAATGCACTGCGGTTGTCGCCCGCCGCTGCGGATCGCAGTATTGCAAAAGCGAGGAAACCCTCCGGCGGCTTTACCCTGATCGAATTGCTTGTGGTCATTGCCATTATCGGCATTTTGGCCAGCCTGCTGCTCCCACTGCTCAGCAAGGCAAAAATCAAAACACAGGGCATCCAGTGCATGAACAACCACCGGCAACTGACGTTCGCGTGGAAGATGTACACCGATGACAGCAGCGAGCGGATTCCGTACGCCAGCGCGGATGATTATTACCATCCGGAACTGGATCCTTATGTCTGGGTGCTCGGCTACATCAATTTTTTTGACCCTTCGAACCCGTCCAATTGGGACGTCAACCAGGACATTGCTCGCAGCCCGCTGTGGTCTTATTGCGGCAAGTCGCCGGTCGTTTGGAAGTGTCCGGCTGACAAATCCTACGTCGTCGTGAACGGAGAAAATCGGCCGCGCGTCCGGAGCATGTCAATGAACGTGTGGCTGGGCGCGTTTGGCGGCAGTGATTTTGGCTTGGGCCGCGGCGAGGGTTGGCGGATTTATACTCGGTTTGGCGACTTGACCGACCCGGGGCCGGCGCGGACGTTTGTTTTTTTGGACATGCGGGAGGACAGCATCGACGTGGGCAATTTTGCCACCGACATGCACGGATGGTCCGATCAGCCGGGAGAGACGGGTTTCTACGATTTGCCGGGGAGTTATCACCACCGCGCCGGCGGACTTTCATTTGCGGACGGACACTCGGAACTCAGGCGCTGGCGGGATGACCGAACGATGCCTCCGCTGGTCCAGCAAGGGGCTGTGCTGGACACGTTCTCTTCTCCGTATAATCAGGACGTAATCTGGCTGCAGGAACGGGCCACACGCAAGACCCAGTAGTTTAAAATCTGCGCATCATCCCTGAGGCATGGGTTGTAGTTCGACTTGGACCAAACCGAGTTCGGGAGAAGCCAGGGCTTTGAAAGCGGCGTGGCTGAGATCGATGATGCGCCCGGAACTGGACAATCTCTTCGCCGGCCCGCGATCGGTTATCGTGACGAGAATACTGCGGCGGGAACCGGCCGGCCGGGAAGGATCGACCAAGGTGACGCGGACCTGCGTCCCGAGGGGGTAAAACCAGGATGCAGCAGTCATTTGGTTGGGATCAAATGGTTTCCCATTGGCCATGAGCTTGCCGCGGTGCTCTTCGCCGTACCACGAAGCCTGGCCGGCCGGCGGAGGTTGTTGTCCTTGGACAGCCGGCGAGTACAGGACCGTGAGGCCGAGCAAGATCAGAAGAAGCTTCGCCGGAACTTTTCTGCGGCCGTCAGCCGGCCGCCGTGGGAACAGAAACTGATTCATCATTTACACTTTGCCGTCCGTGGTCAGCCAGTTCAGGGGACGGCTATGTAATGTCCAGCACGTTACATTCCATGATACCCAGGAGATCAGTTGTGGAAATAGGGTGTCCAACCTAGAAGCAGCGGCCACCCGTTAAAAGGGTTCGCTGCCCGTGGTTTCGAGAACAGCGCAAGTAAAGTCAATGCTTATCCACTCCGGTCTTTCGGCTGAGTGTTTCGGGGCTTTACCCCACTTTCCCAAGCGAAGCGTACGGTTAAGGCTTTGGCAGGGTCGAGGGCGGGACGCGCCACACTCCAAAACTGGACAGTGTGTATCGGTTTTAACTCGAACAGAGTCGAAGTTTCTCACCCTGTTCGAAGAATCTGACTTGGCAACGACACGCACAAACAAGCAAATGACTCAGACTAATGCTAGCGGCGAGGGGCAGCGCGCGGTTTACTTAAGCATCGGGGTGCTCGCCTGGAATGAGGAACGGAACATTGCACGCACGCTTGAATCGCTGTTTCAACAATCGCTATTTGAGCGGTTAAGCCAGCGCGGCCTGATTGCCCAGGTCTTCTGCGTGGCCAACGGCTGCACGGATCGCACGGTGCAAATCGCGGCGGAAGTATTTGAAGCGCAGTCCCGCCAGCATCCCTTTGCGCGGTCGTTCGAGTGTCACGTGGTGGATATCCGGGAGCGTGGGAAGTACAATGCCTGGAACGTCTTCGTTCATCGCGAGTCTGCGCCGGAAGCACAGGTCCTGATGTTGATGGATGCGGATATCCTGATCGACCGTCCGAACACGCTGGCGAACATGGTGTCTGCGCTGGAGGAAAATCCGCCGGCTTTTGTCACGACCGACCAGCCGCGCAAGCACTTTGCCTCGAAGGCGAAGAAGTCACCGGCGGAATGGCTTTCGATGCGCATGGCTGATATGACGCAGGCGGCAGACGGGCAGCTTTGCGGCCAGCTCTACTGCATCCGCTCGGGTGTGGCGCGACGAATCTATTTGCCGAAGGACATTGGCGCCATTGAAGACGGGTTTATCAAGGCGGTTGTGTGCACGGAATTTCTTACCCGGGAGACGACGCCAACCCGGATCATTCGCGCCCCGGACGCAACCCACACGTTCGAGGCGTACACGACGCTCCGCGCCGTTCTTAAAAATCAAAAGCGGCAAATGATCGGCCAGACCGTGGTTCACATTCTCGTGGACAAATATCTGAGAACGTTGAGCATTCCAGATCGGTTGAACCTGGCCCGAACCGTTCAGGAATTGGAGCGGGACGACCCGTTGTGGGTGAAGCGACTGATTGCGGAGCATCTCGAGCGCACCCGCTTTTTCTGGCGGCTTATTCCCGGTTTGGCCAGCCTTCGTTTCCGCCGATTGGCCCGCCTGCGCGGTATGCAGCGGATTGCGTGCTTCCCGGCCGCAGTTGCCGGCTGTCTCCTCTCGATGGTGTCGTGCTTTCTGGCGCGGGCGGCGCTCGTCAAGGGGCAAACGCAGTATTGGCCCCATGCCAAGTCAGGCTTCGTGGCCGGCAAAGGAGTGACCGGCGGATGAGTGACCTGCAACGCGCTTCCGCCTATGTCTGAAGCCAAGAACTTCCTGGGTTTGACGGTCCTGCCGGCGGCGGTTTTGTGCGGCATTTTCGCCGCGACCATTTCGCGGCGCTTGCGGGATCTGTTTTTCTTTCTGCTGGTGGTGTTGACCATCACCACACAACACCTGGATGTCAATTTTGTCAGCCGCGAATGGTATCGCGGCACGACGCGCGGATTTGAATTTTCCACTGTGGACATCCTCGCGCTCAGTGTCCTGTTCAGTTCGTTGCTGCGGCCGCATGAAGGGCAACGGCGCTGGTACTGGCCGGCCAGTTTCGGGTTCATGCTTCTGTTCTTTGGCTATGCGTGCTTGTCGGTCATCATCTCGGATCCGCAATTGTTCGGCTTCTTCGAGCTTTCCAAGATGGCGAGGGGAATGGCCGTCTTCCTGGCGGCGGCACTGTTTATTCGCACGGAACGCGAACTGCGGTTGCTTATCGTCGGGCTGGCCTGCACGGTGTGCTGGCAAGGACTGCTTGCGCTCTACGAGCGTTATCACGACGGCGCGTTTCGGGTGACCGGAGTCATCGGAGACCCCAACAGCCTCTCCATGTATCTCTGCATGACCGCTCCGGTTTTTGTCGCGGCAGTGACCTCGGACTTTTCAGGAAAACTGAAAGGCCTGGCTGCGCTGGCCATGTTGCTGGGAATCGTGGGAGTGGTGCTCACCATCTCGCGAACGGGCGTGGCCACCATGGCGGTCGTCATGTTGGGCGCGGTCGCTGCTTGTGTCTCGGTCAAACTCACGGCCAGAAAGGTCGCCCTTGCGCTGGTGGTGACCGCGATTGTAACCGGGATTGTCGTGAAGTCGTGGCACACGGTGCAGTCGCGCTACCAGGAAGCCACGCTCCAGGAGGAATTACATGGGAAAGGGCAGGGCAGGGGCTATTACTTGCGCCTGGCGAAGGCGATCGCGTTGGACCGCTTTTTCGGCGTGGGACTGAATAATTGGTCCTATTGGGTAAGCAACGAATACGGGCCTCAACAGGGCTGGCTTTTCGTGCCGTACATCGGCACGGAGCATTGGCCCAGCGACGTGGTTCCGCCGGGCCGGAACCTGGATGCGGCGCAAGCCGCGCCGGCGCACAATCTGGGCGCGTTGACGTTGGGCGAATTGGGCATCCCGGGCCTGATCCTGTTTGCGGCGCTGTGGATGCGCTGGTTTCAGATGGGGGCGTCATTTCTCTGGCCGCGCCTGACGGATCCAATGTACCGAATGGGCGCGGGTTTCTTTTTCGCAAGCTGGGGCATCTTTCTGCAAAGCCTTACCGAATGGGTTTATCGGCAAACACAGATCTTCTTCACCTTCAATATGATTTTAGGCGCGCTGGCGAGCCTGTATTGGATCAAGTGCCGGAGCCAGCGTCCATTGGCGCAGTTTGAATTGGAGCCGCCGTGGGAGGAGGCTGAGCGTGGCCTGGCGGAATTCAGTTATCTGCCGACTGAGGGAACGTGAAATGCGCACGATTCATCTGCTGCGAAAATACAACCCTCGTGAATGGGGGGGGACCGAGACTGCGATTCAGAGATTGTTCGAGGGACTGAGACATCATGGCGTAACTTCGATCGTTTATAGTCCCCGTCTCGACGGTGACAGCCAAGTGGCCGATCCATTAAAATCGGCGGGATGCCAGGTGAAGCGGTTTCGGGCGTCGGTGCCGGTGTGGGGGATTTCCCGGGACGAAAAACGGCAGCTTGTGTCCGTCGGTGGCAACCTAATGTCGTTTGATCTGCTGCCGTCCCTTTGGCTGCAAAAGGAGGTTTCGGTGATCCACACCCATACGTTGGGGCGCATCGGGGCCATCGGACGCACCGTGGCGCGATGCCGGCACGTTCCGCTGGTGGTGACCATCCATGGCGGTGTGTTGGACCTGCCGCAGAAAATGAAGGATGCCTTCGAGCATCCGGTCCGCAAAGGCTGGGAATGGGGCCGGCTTTTTGGCCTGCTGTTCCGGTCCCACGCGTTGTTGGAAGAAGCTGACGCGATTGTCACTTGCAATCCCAGGGAAGCGGCGCTTTGGCAGGAGCGGTTTCCTTCCAAGCGCATCGTGGTTCAGCACCACGGAGTGCCCATGGAACTGTATCAGAAAGATCAGCGCGCCGCGGCGCGCGCGGCCTTTCCGCAACTGGCGAACCGGCGAATCCTGCTCTCGGTCGGGCGGCTTGATCCGGTTAAAAACCAGGCCTGGTTGATTGAACAGGCGCCGATGATCTTGCGGGAGCATCCCGGAACGGTCCTGGTGTTCGCCGGGGCATGCACCGACGAGGCCTACGGGAAAACCCTCGCCAAACGAATCAAGGAATTGAGGATTGGAGACCAGGTGGTGTTAACCGGAGGATTGCCGCCCGGGGATGCGCGGTTGGTCGGGCTGTTGCAACAAGCTGAAGTGTTGGTGCTGCCGTCCGTGTCGGAAACCTTTGGGCTCGTTTTGCTGGAGGCGTGGGCGGCGGGCACCACGGTCATTGCCAGCCGCACCTCCGGGGCTTCCGCCCTGATCATAAACGCATTCAACGGCTGGCTGTTTGATTTGGAACAACCGGGCATTTTTCATGAAGCGCTCGGGCGCACGCTCACTGATGCAGGATTAAGAAAGGAGCAGGCCGCCCATGGCGCGGCGCTGGTCGCGGCGGCTTACAACAATGATGTTCTCGCCGGACGAATGAAGGAACTCTACGAACTTTTAATCGAGGAAAAACAAAATGCGATACGTCCTTCTGCGCGATGATGATACCAATGCGCTGACCCCGGTGGAGTGCCTGGAGCAGCTTTATCGTCCGTTCCTCCAGCGCGGGTTGCCGGTAAACCTCGCCGTCATTCCAAATGTTTCGACCACGGCGAAAATGCGGGATGGCCGCGCGGAAGGGTTTTTGTTGGAGGCGGGCGCATCGGCGCCGCGCCACGTACCCATTGGCGGCAATCCGGAACTGGTCAATTATCTGTTGGAAAACGACGGGTTTGAACTCCTTCAGCACGGATTTCAGCACGACTTATTCGAGTTTGACTCCGACGACCGCCAGGAGGTGGAGCTCCGCATGGAATGCGGCACGCGCTTGTTCCTGCAGGCGGGATTGACCCGCCCTCGGACTTTTGTGGCGCCGTACGACCGGTTCTCCCGCACCAGCCTGCGCCTGGCGGCACAGCGGTTCCCCGTGGTTTCAAGCGGTTGGTACGAGTTGCGGCGCATCCCACGGGCATGGTGGCCGCGCTACATCTATAAAAAGCTGCTTGGCGCGGCGCATTGGCGGGCCGAAGGCAGCTTGTTATTGAGCCATCCCGGGTGCCTGCTTTCCGCCCGGCGCCCGCGGGCGGGAATCCTGAAAGAGGTGAAACAAACCATCGAAGCGCGGCAGGTAACCGTGCTGGTGACGCATTGGTGGGAGTATTTTCCAAACGGCCATCCGGATGCGGAATTCATCCAGCAGTTGCACCTCGTGGCCGAACATCTCGAACACGATCCGGATGTGAAGGTAATTCCGTTTTCGGAATTGCTGGAGCACACGTGCCAACTGAACTGAGCGCGGAGTGAGACAGACAATGCCTCAGCCATGGCAGGCGGGAGCGCGGACGTTCTGTCCACTTGCGCGTGGGCACGTTCAAAGCGGACAGGAGTGTCCGCGCTCCGCTCAACTTCCCTTGTGGGCCAGCAGTTCCTGCCAGAGCAATTGGAGGTCGGACTTGGTGCGCGTGTAGGCGGCTTTAACCCGGGCCAGATGCGGAGAGATTTTCTCAGCGTGCGAGGGGCTTAGCGAACACATGAGAAACGGATCGGGCACGGAGACGAACGAACCGGTTTCCCAATTTAACAAACTCTCGCCCCAGGCCAGTGAGCGGCGAACTTCCGTCCATTTGCCGATGAAGGTCTGCGGCCCGATCACGCTGGCGGAGATTTCAGAATCGGATTCCACGAACGCGCCGTCCTCCACGATGGATTGCGGCCCGATGATGCAACGTGGGCCAATGGTCGCGTGCTCACCAATCCAGCATGGCGCGTGCAAGCGGGCCAGCGGCGAAATACAGGCGCGCACCGAAACCCAAATCCCCGGCTGGATTTCGCGCATGCCGATACGGCACGTCCCCGCCGCACGCGGCAGGAACTGTTGCAAAGCCTCGAACCACCCGGAGTAGGTTTGGAACAGCCGGAATTGGGGCAGCCCCGGAAAATGATCCAGCAAAGTGATGTCATGGGGTTCGGGCAGCCAGTTGGCTTCGTCAGACCCGCGATATTCCGCGCGCACGGCGGCGAGCGTAAGCTGGCGGGGCTTGCGCAGGACTTCGGCCTTGATTCCCCAACGCTCACCATTCCTCACCAGGGCGCGCACCAGCCCCAGGTGATCCTCGGCCAGCACCGTGACATGCGAAACTCCCGAACCCGCGAGGTGTTCGAGCCAATAGTCCAGCAACGTTCGGCCAAAATAAGTTTGAATGGCCAGCGGCAATTTTTGCTCCAGCTTCGGGACCGCAGGGCAGCCGGAGGGACAAATCAAAACGGCGTTCATTTAACAAGCTCCTTTGCCGGCCAGAACCGCCGGGATGGTCTTCAGCAGAATGGTTGCATCGGTCCAGAAGGATTGGTGCTCGATGTAATCGACATCGAGTTTGACCTGGCCGGCAAAGTCAATTTCGCTGCGACCGCTGATTTGCCAGATACACGTGATGCCGGGCAGCGCCGCGAGTCGGCGATAATCCGCCAGCGTGTAACGCTGCACTTCCCGCGGCAGCGGCGGGCGCGGTCCGACCAGCGACATGTCGCCGATCAGCACATTGTAAAGCTGCGGCAGTTCGTCCAGGGAGAACTTCCGCAGCCAGCGGCCTACTTTCGTGATGCGCGGATCGTCCTTGATTTTGAACGTGACGCCTTGGGCATGCTGGTTCCGCGAGACGAGCGCGGCCAGGCGCGCCTCGGCATCGAGACACATCGAGCGGATTTTGTACATCTTGAATTCCCGGCCGAAGCGGCCAACCCGGGTTTGGGCAAAAAAGATCGGACCGCCATCCTCAAGTTTCACCAGCAAGCCGATGAGCAGCAGCAAGGGACTGATCAAGAGCAACACGAGCAGGCTGGCCGAAAAGTCAACGCTTCGCTTCAGTACTCTTCCGCCGTCCAGCCGGCAGCGCCAGTAGAGGCGATGCCAGGCCAGTTGCAATTGCAGGAGATAATGACCCGAGCGACTCCCTGCCCGGGCATAGTAGCGCATCAACGTGGAAGCAATGTCCGGCTCCGCGAGCGGCCCGGCCGAAATGCTTTCCACAGGCTGTTTGCGGACAGTTGGACACGCAACAGAAGTTGGCGCGTTATCGAGATCAGAACCGTTAGCCCACGCATCTTTAAGTTCCATAAATGGCACTTCAACCGTAGGATGCGTGGCTGGCTATCGCAATGGGGGTGAAGACCCTGCTAAAAAGCCCAAGGATACCCTACGATAAAAATCTCAAAAGTTTGGGCACAAACTGGATAGCGAAAGGATCGAGTTATGAATCGAATTGCGATTGGAAATGAACGAACTGCGCGCAATGCCCTGTCAGCGGCTGGCCGTAAAATTGGTGATGGCAAAAATGCGGCGGCCATCGGGAAGCTGGGCTTCCGCTTCAATCCATTGCGCACCGGTGTGCACCGGCTGGAAGCGAAACTCCGGCCCAAGGAATGGCTCCTGATCGCGGGCTTCCCAAACGATCTCAGCCTGATTCAGGTTGAGTCCGTCGGCTTCGATTTTGGCGACAACGGTTTTCGACAGGCTGGAAACCGCGGGAATACCCGTGATGCGGCCGGGCATGGATTTCCAGGGCTGGTCCTTCAGCGGGGTTTGGGCCATGAGCCAGGCCAGGTAGGCAAGGCTGCGCGCCTGGTTCACTGAAACAAATTCGGTGCAAAGGTTAAAACTGTCGCCCCATCGGTCGTAGAAAGGGTAGGGAGCACGGTCCGCACCATCCGATGGATAACTGAGCCGTCCGAGTTCCTTGCCATAGACTGCAATCCACGTGAAGCCTTCCTGGATATTTCCAATCGGGATGCCGCTGGGGGGCATCAAGCGGCGGTTGTTCTGCGCGTATTGATCCACAATCTCGCGAGGTCGCAGCCAGCCCAGTCCGGTTAAATAGCAGATATTGACCGGGTTGCATCCGGCTTCATAGTTCAGATTGCTCAGCAAAGCCGCGCGGAAACGGGGGCGCGGATCATTGAACTCGGGATAATCAAGCTGGCAGCCAACCGCGAGATCAAAGGCTGCATCCCCGGAAAAGTACCAACCGGCGCTGCGGGAACGTTTGGTTTCCTCTGGAAAACTGGTGCCATAAGCGCTGTCCTGGGCGCGGTGAAGCTGGTCTTGCGCGGCGGCAATGATTTCGTTTTCGCAACGGTCAAGGAGTGCCGGATCGAGTTGCTGGCGCTTGAGCCGGCCCGTTCGCGCGGCAAACGCGTAGCTGCGCATGGCGCAGCCGTAGGATTCATATAAGCGCCACCAGCCCCATCGACGGGTTTCCACGGAAGGATTGAGCCAGGCCAGCAGCTTTTCGTGGTAGCGGGCTTCGCCCGTGGCCAGATACATTTCGCAGGCCGCCCAGGCGAGTTCATCGTCATGCATGAACTCGTTGCCGTAATGCGTCATCTTTTGATAGGCCCCATCCTGGCCATGCTTGGCGATGGCGCGTTCCAAAAAGTCCCAACCGGCCTTCGCTTTTTTAAGATACAAAGCCGCCGCCGCGGGGAATTGCTGCTTGAACAAGACCGACGAGGAACACTGTGCCAGCGCGGCAACGGAAGCGGCGGTGACCGCTGTAGTTTTCGGCCAGACCACCTGCGGGTCGCCGTGATCCGGCGGCACATCGGATTCGTACTCGCGCTCGCGCGGGTAAACCAGGAAGAAGAAGCCGCCGTCATCGTCCTGCATTTTGCACAGAAAGTCCGCTTCCCATTTGGCTTCTTCGAGCAGGTCGCTCTTGCCATCGCCGCTCTCCGGGATTCCCAGATTGTCCAATTCACCGGCGCCGGGGAACGCGTCGGCCGCAAACACAAGAAAGTGGATCAACGCCGCGCTGTTGATGGTGTATTTGCTGTAATCACCCGCATCGTGGTGTCCGCCCGAAACGTCCAGCTTGCCGCGTTTCACAAATGGATAGAGTTGCGTGGCCTCGCTCTTGAGTTGCGGCGCGGTGTGGCGCGGGTTTTCCGCAAAATCCGCGGTTTTATCAGCGATGGTTTGCCAGGTGAATTTGAACGCCGATTGGGGAACCGGAATCTCGGCGGGAGCAATGTGGCAGGGTCCGTGCAAATCCCGTGTGAATGGGAGGGCATTGTCCGTGCCGCAGCGTTGATGATAAAGACCCAGGGCGTAGGTCCTCGCAAAAGCGGCGGCGACACCTTCGTCGATTAAAAATGAGAACGACGCGCCGAGTCCCGGCACGGCCAACCGGTAATGTCCAGGCGTGTTGAACTTGGTGAAATCGGCCTCCCACACTTGTTGGTAACAGGAGAATGGAAAGCCATGATCGGACCGGATAGTTAGCTTTCCACTAAAAACCTCCCGTCCGGTTTGGGAGTCGATGAGTTGGAAAGTGGGTGAAGTCTGAGGTGACGTTGGCGCTGCATGCCCCGTAGCGAGCGTGTTGAAACAATCCATCTCGCCAAGACTCCCGAGATAATAGCCCACCATGGCCGTTTTGGGGAAGCCGGGCAGATAGCCGGTCTGATTGACGTGGATGGCCGGACTCCAGCGCAACGGATCGAGCGCGGCTTTGAACTGTTCTGCCGGAGGCCAAAGCTTGCCATCCGGATCTTTTACTTCGACCATCTGCCCATTCGCGAGTGGCTTTGAGAGCGTGAGATAAAGCCAGTTTCCGATTCGCACGTCCCGGTGTTTCAGGGGCGCGTAAATCACCCTCCGCTTAAATCCAACCGCAGTGACCGGCTGGGGCTGGCCGCCGACCAGGACCTCGAATTCGCGAGCATTCGGCAGATGGGCCGGCTGATCGTCGTCCGCAAAGTCCCAGCGGCCCGGCGGAGCAGGATCGGGCGGCTTCGTGGTAATCAGCGTCAGCTCAAGCACCGTCGGTGAAAGGCAGTGCAGCCAGCAGTCCCCGGGGTGCGGCAACGCCAGGGAATTGCCCTCAAAATGGTCCGATTCGGCGGCTCGCAGGCAGGGCGAAAATACCAGCGCCAGCGCCAGCACAAACGTCGTCTTGTGGCTTTTGGGCAAGGGGAATTTGTTCATGGCATTGTAGTCATCGAGCGGGCAACAGCTCGGAATCCTCCCGGGCGGCCATGCCCGTGAGTTCGTTTAGTGAGCCGAAAAAATCGATGTTGTGCATACGTAATTATTGCCCCAAGTGTGAACTGGCAGTTTGAACGTGACTCGTTGATTATCAATTACCATTAGGGTTTCACCCCATGTTTTAGCTGGGGCAAAAATAGGAGTATGCAAGGACGATTCGCGGGAAATTTACGTGAATGTGACAGGCCTGAAGCCCGTCAAGGGCATAGGTTTATCGAAGGAAAACATCCGGTCGGCTAGGGCAATGACCGGGGCAATGATTCCTTCCAACTCGGGCGCCGTGACAATCTGCCAAAGCGGCACGGGTGGCTTTCGTGAAAAGCTGGCGCATCAATTCCGGCGGTTGGGCCTGGCTCGGCCAGATGATCGGGCAAACTGGAGCGAGGCGAGGCGATGATGGGATCATTCAAATTTGAAAACCAGGCAGATGGAATCGACGGGGAAGGACGTGCGAGTGGAAATCAGTTCATCGCTTGACATTGTCACCGCCCGGCAGGAGGCGCGGGCATTGGCTCAAACGCTGGGCTTTGAAGGCAGCGAACTGACGCTGATTGCCGCTGCGATTTCGGAGATAGCCAGGAACATAGTGGATTTCGCCCGCCGGGGTGAGATTATTCTGGGTGGCATTCAGAAAGGTCCCCGCCGCGGCATCCAAATCGTGGCCCGCGACCAGGGGCCGGGGATACCCAATCTCGCCAAGGCAATGCAGTACGGCTACTCGACCCGCCGCCGGGCGGGGGCTGGGCTGCCCGGCGCGAAATGGCTGATGGATGAATTTAACATTCAATCGAACGTCGGGAAGGGCACGACGGTGACCATGAAAAAATGGGCGGAACAACTTGGCCAAACGGAATAGCAGCACCACCACGCTGGTGGATTGGGGCGTTGCGGCCCGGCCTGGCGCCGGGCGCGCGGTTTCGGGAGACGCTTACGTGGTCAAACCGTCTCCTGACCGGGTCCTATTGGCGGCGATGGACGGCTTGGGCAAGGACATCGAGGCAGCCGCAGCCGCGCGGACCGCCGTGGGCGTACTCAGAAAATATGGTGCCGGTTCAATCGTTTCGTTGATCAAACGATGCCACAGAAGCTTAATGATGACGCGTGGGGCGGTCATGACGCTGGCCGCTGTGGACTTGCGCGCGAACTTGCATTGGCTGGGAATCGGGAACGTCGAGGCTGTGCTGGTGCGGGCGGACGCGGCGGCAGTCCCGGCCGTCGAGCGATTACGCCTGCAAGGCGGCGTGGTCGGTTATCAGTTGCCGATCCTCGCCGAGCGCAAACGCACGCTCCAGCCAGGGGACATCTTGGCGCTGGCGACCGATGGCATTCAGGGGGATTTTGTGGGGGAGTTGCGCCGGGAGGAAAATCCGCAGCGGATGGCGGAACGGATTCTGGAGCGCCATTTCAAAGGCAACGACGACGCGCTGATTCTCGTCGCGCGATATTCGAGGGCGGCGCATGAGTAATTCCAATGGCTCATTGACCCGAAGGTATCTGGCCGCGTTGAAGCGTTATCTCAAGCTTCGGAACGAGCGTTCGCTCCAACAGGCCTACGACGTGGGACGAAAAACGGTGGCCCACGGCCTGGGCGTGATCGACATGGCGAGAATCCATGAAACCGTGCTGCTGACCCTGCTTCCGAATTCAGAAACCGCCGAGGAAAGCTTCAAAGTGGCGAAAAACGCCGGGGCTTTCCTGACGGAGAGCCTTTCGCCTTTCGAAATCACGCATCGGGGATTCCGGGACGCAAACCGGAGCCTGAGACAGCTTAACGACGCGCTGGAAGACCGCAACCGGCAACTCGCCGCGACAAACCAAAAATTGAAACAGGAAATCGCTCAACGCGAGCGGGTGGAACACGAATTGCGCGAGAGCGAGGAACATTACCGGGACCTGTTCACGCAGGCGAAATTAATGCAGGAAAATCTGCGCCATTTGTCGAGCCAGATTCTGCGCGTGCAGGAGGACGAACGCAAGCGGATCAGCCGTGAACTGCACGACGAAGTCGGCCAGGCGTTGACGGCTGTGAATGTCAATCTGGCGATGTTGAAGAAAATGGTGCGGGGCAGCCACACGCGGCTGCGGCGGAAGATTGCCGACGCGCAAAACATGCTCGAACAAACCATGGAGGTGGTGCACGATTTTTCGCGCGAATTGCGTCCCGCCATGCTGGACGATCTCGGGTTGATTCCCGCGTTGCGTTCCTTCGTAAAGAGTTTTGCCGAGCGCACGGGCGTGCGCGTCAGTTTCGGAGCCACGCCCCTCGTGGAGAAGTTGGAGACGGAACAAAAAACCGTATTATACCGCGTGGCACAGGAAAGTCTGACCAACATCGCAAAACACGCGCGGGCCACCCAAAGCCAGGTAAGCATCCGCAAGTTGAAAAACGGCGTCCAAATGGAAATCCAGGACAATGGACGGTCTTTCCGGGTGGAGCAACAGCTTGCGTCAACTTCCGGCAAGAAGCGGCTTGGCCTGTTGGGGATTCAGGAACGTGTCAGGCTGGCAAGCGGGAAACTTAGCATTGAATCGGAGCCGGGGCAGGGAACGCGAGTGCGGGTCTGGATTCCGTTCAACCTTGAAACCGTCGATAGTAAATGAAAAGGATTTGCTTGGCTAATGGTAAGTGTGTAGTATGGTTAGTTCTTGGAGAAATTTTATGCAAAAGATCAAAGTTTTACTGGCTGACGACCACACCGTGGTTCGTCAGGGACTGCGCGCTTTGCTGGTGGTGGAAGGGGACATTGAGATTGTGGGGGAGGCGGATACCGGCAGGCAAGCCGTGATGATGGCCAAAAAGCTTCTTCCGGACGTGGTGGTAATGGATATCGCCATGCCGCTGTTGAACGGACTGGAAGCGACCCGGCAAATCACCAGGCAGTTGCCTGCGACCAAGGTGCTGGTGTTATCGTCCTACAGCGATGACGAGTATGTGCAACAGTTGACTGAAGCCGGCGCGGCGGGATACCTGGTCAAACAAACTGCCGCAAACGACCTGCTCAAAGCCATCCGTGAAGCGCATAAGGGCAACGCATTCTTCAGCCCGGCCATCGCCAAACGCCTGCGCGATCATTGCCGCGAGGCGTTCGTCAGCGGGCAGCCGGTACGCAAGCGGACGGATTATCTTACCTCGCGTGAAGCCGAGGTTCTGCAACTGATCGCCGAGGGCCAGGCGAACAAGCAGATCGCGGCGGAATTGTGCATCAGCATCAAGACAGTGGAAAAGCACCGGCAACAGGTGATGAATAAACTGAATATTCACGATGTCGCCGGGTTGACTCGCCACGCCATCTCAAAAGGAATCATCGAGAGCACCGTGGCGACCAAACCTATCGCCTGACGAAGCTGGTGGCTCGCGCTTTGCAGATTAGCGATGTCCGCCACCACCGCCACCGCCCTTGGCTCCGCCGCCTCCTCTGGCAGCCGAGCCAGGCGGGCTGAACGGAGCTACCCGCCCTCCGCCTGATCCCGTGACGGATCCTGGCGGGCTGAACGGCGCCACCGCAGGCCCGCCAGATCCAGCCACGCTCCCCGGCGGACTGAACGGAGGCAGGGGACCGATCGCGCCCGGAACAGTCCCTGGAGGAGCAAAGTTTGGAATCGGTCCGGTGCTGGTCGAACCACTCACCCCTGTGCCGGCGTTGCCATGAAAAAATCCGATTTGATTACGACCGAAGCGATCTTGAAAAGTGCTGGCTCCCGAAGGGAATGGCGCGAGAAAGAACCGGTTGCGTGCCGCTGGGTTATCCGGGCCGGGTCGCAAGTTTGGGAACGCGGGATTAATCTCCTGTGACTGCGCCGTGGTTGGCTGGCCAGTATTCAAAAGACCGGGGCGCATTTGTGGAAACCGTGGGTTGATCGTCTGGGCTTGTGCGCTTGAAAGCACTGGACCATTTTGCAGCCGCGCGCGAAAGACGCCCAACCCGGCAAAACCTCCGCCGAACCCGAAGAATGCCGAGTCCCCGTTGAAGACACGATCTGGAATCGGATCAACTCCGGCCGGCGGATCTTGAACGGTCACGCGCGCGACCGAACTGCCACCGGCAGCCGCGACTCGATCGGGATCGAAGCCTTGGTTGGCCGTGATCCCCAAACCACCCGTGAGCATGTTGTTGACCAAAGTGCTGCGTGTGAAGAGGGAACGCGCTTGCGTGCTGTTCACCCGGAACGCGCCGACGTTCGGATCGGTAAAGCGGTTGATTGGAACAAAGGTAAAGTCGTTGGCGCTGCCAGACTTGCCAAAACCGCGGTTGAAAGAATCCGCCCCGAGGCCCGCGCGCAATCCGAAGCCCGGATCCGTGAACGGAGACAAGGGCGCCCAGCCGCAAAAGCCGGGTGAACAGCGCCAGTTAACCCAGGACGAGGCCCAGTCTGTGCCAGGAAACCACAGCCAGCCTTGGGAAGGATGATTCCACCATCGCCCATAATGAAACGGCGCCCATCCCCAGGGATAATCCGAGTGCCAGTACCATCCATAATTACTGTATAACCAGCGGCCATCGTTACGGTAGGGCGCCCAGCTTGAGGAAGAAGTTGCGAGGTCCGGTTGCCACGCCCAACCATAACCCGGAAGACTATACCACGAACCGTAAGGGGACAGATCGTTGTAAAAGTAGTTCACCTGTTCCGGCATATTGTTGTCGTACTGGGGTTGAGCGTTATAGCTGTTGGGATAAATCTCAGCCGGCGGCATCCCGGGCGTTTGGTTTTGGTAGGAGGGTTGATACTGATCGTAAGGTGTTTGGGGCGGGGATTGCGGACCAGTTACGGCCGGCGCGGGCATTTGATTTACATTCTCACGCAGCGTTTTGTCATGTACCAGCATGGCGGTGATCACCGTCATCGGAACCCCTTTGTCTTTGAGATAAATAATGTTCTCCGGTGTGGGATTGAAGACGGAGGAGGAATTCTGCACGTAAGCCACCAGCACTTCGGGTGGAACACCTCCATTCACCATCTTGACCACGTCTTGGATTGGCCGGGAAAGTCGTGAGCCGTAGTTCACAACTTTCATTGGAGAATTTGTCCCGATACCCGCACTGTTACTGTTGCCCGAATCGGAAGGCGTCGTGAAATCGTAGGCCGCCATGATGTTGTTATTAGCGACCGTGTTCGGCGTCAGGGAATCTTCCAATCTCAACGGGGGCTGGGTTGTTGAGTATAAAGAGATTAATGATATGGGAACAACGAGACAAATCATGCTTGGCAGTTTCATAACCTCAGCTTTCTGGATTGCCACTCCGTTAGGCAGGATCGGACCGGCTCGGGTGGTTTGGCAAGCCGGCGGCAATTCCGCGTTACTCTAAAGGAGAGAGCAACCAACCATTACCATCATAGCCTGCGCCGAAAGATGCGCTAGGCGGAGGGTGGACATTTCTATCAAATTCTGTTGGGGTGATGGCCCACTTTTGGTGGAGTGCAACAAAGGGTAAGGTCTTTCGGAACCCGTGTTTGGGGTGGTTCGGACAGAATCCTCGCGCTCGTTCCAGCTTGTCGCCGCCCCGGTAATGAATACACTCCTGATCAAAGTGCGGAGTGGAAAGTAAAGCTTTATGGAACGAGTCACCGGCATTGGCGGCGTATTTTTCAAGGCGCGTAATCCCGCGCGTTTGGCGGCATGGTATCGCGAGCATTTGGGCATTCAGGCGGAAAACGAAAACGCTGACTTCGCCTGGCGCGACAAGGACCAACCGGAAAAGATGGGGCGGACAGTCTGGTCGATCTTTCCGGCGGATTCGGACTACCTGGGGCAGGGCAGGGAGTTCATGATCAATTACCGCGTTTCCAACCTGGATGGAATGCTCGAACAACTTCGTCGCGCGGGCGCGACGGTTCACAAGGTTGAGGATTACGATTACGGCCGCTTTGCATGGGTGAGCGATCCGGAAGGTAACCGGGTGGAACTTTGGGAACCGAAAGGCGAATAGAAAGAACTCACCGCCGCCCCGACGATTCAGTTTGCCATTTGAGCAATGCTTCCAACAACGCGCCCAGTTGTTTTGGAGTGTGCTCGCTGGAAATCACGAACCGGAAATAACCATTCACCGGTCCCCCGGGATATTTGATGAAGGGTGGATGAATCCCCATGGCTAAGAGCTGGCGCTTCAGCGACCCGGCTTGACGTTCGTTCTCAGGAATCACCGGAAGGATGGGACACGGATTGTCCGGCACGGGAAAGCCGCTGGAGCCCAAACGCTTTTTGAAACTGCCGGCATTTTGCGCCAGGCGGCGGGATAAACCGCGGTCCGTGCGCAACAAGGTGATTGCGGCAATAGCGGCGTTGGCCAGCGGCAGAGGCAGCGGTGTGTTGCCAACGAACACGCGACTGCGCGACAAAATCGCCTCCCGCAACGATCGTGCGCCGAGCACCGCGCCGCCATACACGCCAAAGGCTTTGCTTAACGTGATGGTCTGAATGATTTGCCGGGTCGGAACTCCCGCATACTGCGGTGTGCCGCGTGCGGTGGCGCCCAGCACACCTGCGCCATGGGCGTCGTCCAGCAGGACCATGCCCTTCGGCGGCAGCAACCGGAGATAATCGCGGAGCGGCGCTATGCCGCCGTCGTGCGAAAACATGCCGTCGGTCAGGATAATTGGCTTGATGTCTCCGAGACGATGCAGCACCCGCGCAAGGTCATCGGCATCACGGTGCTTGAATTTCAAAACCGGGCAGTCAAGCAATTGGGCCGCATCCACCAGCGAAGCGTGCGCGCGCTCATCCATCAAGGCGTGCGAGAATTGCCCAGCCAGCGCCTGCGCGGCCATCAGGTTGGGCGCATAGCCGCTCGACGCCAGCGTGGCTGTTTCCGCGCCAAAGAATTGCCGCAGGGCGCCTTCCAGTTTTTCGTACAGCTCATGGTTGCCGGTCGTCAACCGTGACGCCGCCACGCTCAGCCCGTATTGCTTCACGCCATTCCGCAGCGCCTTGATTACCGCCGGATGGCTCGCGAGCCGAAAATAATCGCAACCGGCAAAATACGAGAGCTTCCGTCCTTTCCATCGCACATAAGTGCGCCCGACCTGCTGCAATGGTTCCGGCAAATTCATTTGAAGTTTGGGATTTTTCTGAAGCTTGGTGGCTGGAGCTTCAGAAATCACTCTTCGTCTTTCAGCCGCTAGCAACTGGTCGGCACTTCCTGCAAAACTTCGACGCAGTGCGGAATTGCGCCAATAACAAAGCTCAGGCATTCCACGGCCCCGCTCGGCTTGCCGGGCAGGCAAATCACCAGCGCCTTGTCCACCACCACCGCCAGATTGCGCGACAAAATCGCATTCGGCGTGATCTTCATCGATTCCATCCGCATTACCTCTCCGAACCCGGGCAGCTCTCGAACTGCGATTTCGCGCACGGCTTCGGGCGTCACATCGCGCAAGGCCACGCCTGTTCCGCCCGTCGTCAGCACGAGTTGGCAGCCCTGGTTGATCTGCTCGCGAATGGCGCGCTGGATTTGCGATTTCTCGTCCGCCACCAGCGCCTCCGAAACGATCTTCCAGCCATAACCCGTCGCCGCTTTCTTCAACGCCGGTCCGCCCAAATCGTCGTACAGTCCGCGCGAAGCCCGGTCCGAAACCGTGATAATGCCAGCTTGAATTTGCATCCTGGTATTATGCGTCAAGAACTGTGAAACGGAAGCGCGGATTTTGGAGAAGACCGCACTCCTCATTTTAGTGAGGTTTTGCGATTTTGAGAAGGCGACGCCCTGGCATATTTGGATGCGGTTGCCATCGGAGACAAAGACGACACGCTATGCGGCCGGCTCTGCGTTTGCTACGGTCTTGGTTTTTGAAACCAGCCTGACATTCTCAATCCGCATGGCCTTATCCACGGCTTTGCACATATCGTAGATGGTCAAAGCGGCTGCCGTGACCGCCGTAAGCGCTTCCATCTCCACGCCGGTCTGCGCGGTAATTTTAGCGGACGCAGTGATCAAAATGCGATCACGGCTTTTCGGAATCTCAAAATTCACCTCGCAATGGCTGATAGGCAGGGGATGGCACAGCGGAATCAACTCACCGGTCTTCTTGGCGGCCATGATGCCGGCGAGACGGGCGGCGGCGAGGACGTTGCCTTTGGCAATGGCCTGCGATTCGATCAATTTCAAGGTTTCTCTCCGCAGCCGGATTTCACCCGCAGCCGTCGCTTCACGGCGCAGCAGTGGCTTGTGGGAAACATCGACCATGCTGGCCTCCCCGCGCGCGTTCAGGTGAGTGAGTTTCTTTTTCAAATTAACTTCTTCCAGTCTTGGATCACTTTGCGCATCTGCTCGGCGGCATTCAGTTTGGGCTTCACGAACCTGGGCGTGAACCACGGGAAAGTGCCCAGTAAATCGGGCGTTACTAAAATCTGCCCGTCGCAATCGGGACCCGAGCCAATGCCAATCGTCGGGACGGGGATGGCCTGAGTCAGCGCGACCGCGGTGGCCGGACTGACCAGTTCGAGCACGATCCCGAAAGCGCCAGCTTCAACCAGCGCTTGCGCGTCATCCAACAGCACCTGGCGTTCGGCTTCCAGCTTGCCTTTGACATGATAGCCACCTTCCTCGCGGACGCTTTGCGGCAACATCCCCAGATGCCCGAGGAACGGAATGCCAGCCGCGACAATGGCCCGAACCTGCGCCTGAATGGCCCGGCCACCTTCGGCTTTGACGGCTTCAGCGCCTGCCGCCGCCAAACGACGCGCATTGGCCACCGCGCTTTCCACCGTTTCATAACTGCGATAGGGCAGGTCCGCCGCCAGCAGCGCGCGCGGTTTCGCCCGCGCCGCCGCCCGCGTATGATGTTCCATCTCTGCCATTGTGACGAGCGTGGTGTCCTCATAACCCAGCACCACCATCCCCACTGAATCACCGACCAGGATCAAGGGTATGCCGACTTCGTCCAGCAACCGGGTCATCGGAAAATCGTAAGCCGTGAGCGCGGCAATCTTTTCGCGCCGGCTCTTCATCGCGCGAATGGCTTCCGCCGTTATTTTTTCGGAGGTTGAATTCATCCTGCCCTCGAAATCCATGTTGTTCTCAACTGGTGGCGTGTTATCCACGCCGGAAACTCGCCAGCAACTCGCCGGGTGAAGTCGTGGCGGTGCCGACCTTGCCAACGACGATTCCGGCGGCGTGATTTGACAGGATGGCGGCTTCGACGGGCGAAGCACCTGCCGCGATCGCCAGCGTGAAGGTCGCGATTACTGTGTCTCCGGCGCCCGAGACGTCGAATACTTCCTGCGCGATCGTGGGAATATGGAACGGGCTCCGACCCGCCTGGCAAAGCAACATGCCGAGTTCGCCGAGCGTCACCAGCAGCAGCGCAGGCTTCAGTTCCTTCAGCAAGCTGTTCGCGACGAGCATCAAATCGCGGTCCTCAAGGGGATGGCCGTTATGCGTGAGGTCCGGCATTCTGGCCAACTCGAAAGCTTCCTTTCGGTTAGGCGTGATTAATGACAACCCGGTCAGGTTGAGCCTATGCACCGGTTTGGGATCGAGGCTGAGCCAGATTCCCCGTTCCCGGCAAACTCGTTTCAGTTCATCGAGCATTCGCTGGGTGACCACTCCCTTGCCGTAGTCACCCACAATAACGGCCTGCACGTCCGCCAGTCGCGCTTGGACGCCCGCCACCAACTGGTTGGTAATCTCTTCGTCCAACTCGGAACGCGTCTCGCGGTCCAGGCGCACCACCTGCTGGCGATGCGCGACAATCCGGGTCTTCACAGTTGTGGCGCGAACGGCTTGCGGCAGCAAGCCGTCACAAACAATATGATGCTCCGTCAGCAATCGTTTTAAGCGCGTCGCTGAATCATCGTCGCCGACCACTCCGAACAATTCCGCAGGCACGTCCAGCGCGGCCAGATTGCGCGCCACGTTGGCCGCGCCGCCGGGGATGAAACTTTCGCGGACAAAATCGACCACCGGCACCGGCGCTTCGGGAGAGATCCGCCCCACTTCGCCCCAGATGAAATGATCAAGCATCACATCGCCAATCACGAGCACGCGCGTTTTCGCCGCGGCAGACAGGATCTGCCGCACTCGGGCCGGGGAAATGGTTTTTGGCGGCATGGTCAGCTCAAAAATGCAGTTAGCGGACTTGTCGGGCTGGCCGTTTCCTGGACCGCGCCCAAACCCACCTCATACGCGATACGCCCCGCCTCGACCGCCGTCTTGAACGCGACCGCCATTCGATTGGGGTCATTCGCCACCGCAATGGCCGTATTCACGAGCACGGCGTCCGCTCCCAATTCCATGGCCTCCGCCGCATGGCTGGGAGCGCCCAAACCGGCATCAACCACCACCGGCACCGTGGCCTGCTCAATAATGATCCGCAACTGGTCCCGTGTTTGCAGTCCGCGATTCGAACCGATGGGCGAACCCAGCGGCATGACCGTGGCCGTGCCGGCTTCCTGCAAACGTTTGGCCAGCACCGGATCCGCGTTAATGTATGGCAACACCGTAAACCCCTCCTTTACGAGGATCTCGGCGGCTTTAAGCGTCTCGATCGGGTCCGGCAGGAGATAGCGCGGGTCCGGATGAATTTCGAGTTTCACCCATTTCGGCAAACCACCGGCAACCGCAAGGCGGGCCATTCGGACGGCTTCTTCGGCGTTCATGGCGCCGCTTGTGTTCGGCAAGAGCAAGTAGCGCTTGGGATCGATGAATTCGAGAATATTCGCATATGGATCACGCCCCCCGCTCAAGTCCACGCGGCGTAGGGCAACCGTGACCATCTCCGTGCCGCTGGCGGCAAGCGCATCACGCATCGCCTCAGGCGAGCAGAACTTGCCCGTCCCCAAAATCAAGCGGGATCGAAACGCCCGCCCGGCAATCGTTAAACCATCATCCACTAAACGCATCGGGCACATTTTAATGGAGGAGCATGCGGGTGTCGAGAACGTTGCGGCGCGCACGAACGCAATGGAAACACCAAGCACCAAGCTCCAGAAAAGCTCCAAAAGTCAAACATCAAACACCAAGGACGTATTATGGGTGTTTGGTGATTGCTTCTTGGAGCTTTTCTGGAGCTTGGTGCTTGGTGCTTGGTAATTGTTCATTCAAGTTGCCGCTCCGCACACTCACGCTTATCCTTTCTTCCATGTTCCGTCCCTGCATCGATTTGCATGAGGGCAAGGTGAAACAAATTGTTGGCGGCACGCTGGGCGACACGGCAGCGGGCTTGCGGACAAATTTTGTTTCGGATCGCTCCAGCGCGTACTACGCGCAACTGTATCGCCAGGATGATTTGCGCGGCGGCCACGTGATCATGCTCGGTTCTGGGAACGAAGCGGCCGCGCGGGCGGCGCTGGCCGCGTTTCCGGGCGGCTTGCAGCTTGGCGGCGGCATCAATCTCGAGAACGCTGCCGGCTTTCTCAACGACGGCGCTTCGCACGTGATCGTCACTTCCTGGGTGTTCCAGGGGGGGCGCGTGGATTGGGAACGGCTGCGCAGCCTTGTGAAGCTGATTGGCCGGCAGCGGTTGGTGCTGGATTTGAGTTGCCGCCGTCGTGGCAACGAGTACTTCGTGGTGACCGATCGCTGGCAAAAGTTCACGGAGTTGACCATCAGCCCTGAAACCTTGGAGACGCTGGCGTCGTCATGTGCCGAATTTCTGATTCATGCGGTGGACGTGGAAGGACTTTGCCGCGGCATCGATGCGGAGCTGGTTGAGAAGCTTGGGCAATGGTCGCCCATCCCCGCCACTTATGCCGGAGGCGCGAAATCGTTGCAGGACCTGGAGGAAGTCACGCGATTAGGGCGCGGGCGGATCGATTTGACCATCGGCTCCGCGTTGGACATTTTCGGCGGCAGCGGAGTGCGTTACGCGGACGTGGTCGCGTTTAATCGACGGCAAAAGTAAGCGCATGGGCACGCTGCGCGACGGCGTCGTGGCAAGCACGGCTTCTATTTTCATCTGCTACTTTAGCCACACTGGCTGCGTAAACGCGCCGTTTGCGGCGATATCCCACGCTTCAAAACGCACCCAAGTGCGCCCTTTCAGCGCCACCGGGATGCGAAGCGTTTTTGATCTGAACGCTTCCGTATCCGTAAGGTCGATCCGCTGGCGATACACTTGTTTGCCATCACCCGAAATGACTTCAGCGAAGGCCAGCGGAAACGTCCATTCCAGTTTTACTTTGAGAGTCGCGGCGCCCTTGCCGGAAAGTTCCAGCGTCTGTCCGCTCTCCCTGCCACCCACATTGAAACTCGGGATCAGCACCTCGCCGGAACTGACAAAAAACCGCCCCGCCCGCAAAGTGTCGAGAACGGGTTGCCAGCTTTCCGAAAACCGCGGCGCCTTGTCCAATTTCAGGTAGTTGATGTTCATGTGGCCGTAGGTTTCGAAGTCGGGCTCCATGTGGAAAACATCCACCTCGCCGATCACCTGCTTCTTCAATCCCCAGTTGGCCATTTCATCCATCAAGTCGAGCACTCGCAAGCCCAGGCGCGGCTGAGACAAGTCGGCCGGCATGGCTTTCCAGGCGGCACCAAGAAAATGATCCGAGTGAAAAAAATCGCGATCCTTATATTGATCGGGAAACCCGCGTGAACCTTTGATGCGGGCATGCGCTGTCCACATTAATCCATGCTCGCATTCCATGAGGTGAAGCACATCTTCCGGACTGCCCAAATGGTAAACCGTGCCGTAATCAGCCGTCTGTTGGACGAACGGCTGGTCCGCCGAACGATTGAGCACCACATAAACCGGCTTTGGAAACAAGCTCATCCAATGGCCGCCGAGTTGCACGTTGTCCTCCTCGCCGGGCAGCACGAGTAGTTGAGCATCGGAGAGGCGTTCACATTCGCGAAAGAGCGTTTTGAGCATCGGCAAACGCTGGGCATCCCGGAGCGCCGGCGTATTGCCCGAATGGAACTCCGCCAAATGCGCGATATCGACCCCGCGCGCTTTAAAGGTGGTGACGAATCCCGGCACCTCCATGCCTTTCGGCACCCCGTCCGTGTGCTGCTCATGTTGCCGCCGGATGAACTCCTGAGTGTGCTCGATGTGATAATGGCTGGTGAAGGTCACATAACCGGGCAATTTCTTGAAACGGTCGCCATGGGTGTACTCGGACACTTGCGCCAGCGCATGGCTGGCGTTCCCGGAACTGATCAAATAAAAAACACCCAGATGTTGCTCGGTGTGCGGCGGCGCGTTGAACCAAGGCACATAATGGTTTATGCCCGTGGGCGATTGGCGAATGCCGAAACCAAAATCATGCAGCATGGCTTGGTATGCCTTGCCGTACCACACAAAGTTTAGATTGGTGGCTTCATCGACCGGATAAAAATATTGATGCGGAGCGGGAAAAACCGCGATCGAACCCTGCGCGTTTTCCGCAACCAGCGCGCGCCCGGCAACGGCCACCGGAGTCGCCGGCGTTTCGGCATCAACCTTCGCGTGTTGCAGACTGTGCCCGGTGTCCATCCAAACCATGGACTCCCAATTTGACGCGCGACTGATTAGGCCGGTGTCATAGAGAATGGCCCGCCCGTCTTCCGCGGTTTGCATCACCGTCTCCAAATGGATCAACGGACTGTGACGATAGAAGTTGAATCGAAGCTCACCGTGAAACGATCCGGCGCGGACTTCGCCGACATGGACCGTGGTTCTTGTGCCGACACTGGAAACCCGCACGCTGCTCAACTCCAGGTTTACCGCATTGGTTTGGTGCGGCCGGCTCATCGGCTCATCGAAAAACGCGACCCAGCCGGCAGGGTTTTTCATGTCGCGTTCTCCGATGGTGAGCAAAGTGGCGGGATCAAGCTCGCGGGCGATCGCCCGTGGCTGCTGACCTGAACCGGCGATGGCGATGCTGTCAATCAACGGCTTTCCCGGAATTAAGTTGAGCGTCAGAAGGCCGGTTTCCGCCTTTGAGATCGGCCATTTGACCACCAGTCGATCGTGCTCCTGGCGGACGTCCGCGGCTGAAGAAGGTCGAAGTTCCGTAAAATCCACCTGGATTGGCTTTGCGGTCGAGTCAGCCGCTCCCGCTGGAATTCGATTGAACAGAATGAAACCCATGAGGCCGGCGCAGGTAACCTGCCGGGCAAACCGCGCGAATGGTGGAAATCTGTTCATTGCGAATTTTAGAAAAAGTATGTCTCGCTGCTTGCGTTTCTTTCAATGCTTGAACCAACCCAATTCGTCCTGTTGAGTTCGATACAGGATTCCCAAAATACGCATTTCAACCGTCAGGAGGTAGAAGCCGACGAAGCCGGAAAACAAGCCGGAAAGCATCAGGATGGCCAGGTCATTGGTGGGAACGAAACGCTCCAACAGAAAGTCGATGATGATGTTTAAAAGCACGCTTGCCGCCAGCACTCCAAACGCCACCATATATTCGCGCAGCACGCGCAGGATCGATGGAAAGATGAACAACGGATTCAACACTTCCAGCGCATCAAACAATGAAATGGCCAAAAATGCCATTGGCAAATACAAGGCGCCCAGGCAGAAGAATGCCACCGCCACCGCCGGGCCCCAGTCCTGCTCCTTAAAGACAAACAGCGACACCGCTCCGGGTAGAACACACACCAGCACGGTCACCAAAACCTGTACGAAGGGCCGTCCGACATCCTCCATTCCCATGAAGTCCGGCCAGTCCGGCATTTCTTCCCGACCGTCGATGGTCGAGGCGATAATCCTCATCTGATAGGCGAACAGGTAGCCGTATGCAAAAACGAAAATCACGAGCACCGCGCCTTTGCCGATTACGGCGAACGCGGGCGCTTTGGCCACAAACTCCACAAACACGTAAAACAACGTCCCAACGATCATCAGGATGATGCCATCTCCCTGGAACGGATACAGGAACGCGCCCGGCAGCAGTCGATAGAAACTTCGCTCTTCCTGTTGCGGGCGAAGGAGCCACGCGCTCAACCAATTGCATTCGCCTCCGCAATCCCGGCAGAACTTGCGCAGTGCGCCGCCAGCCCGCTTGGTCGTGACGCAAAAGTCGCAAAATAGCCGTCCGCACTGCTGGCATCGCAGTTTCGCCTGCGACTTTGGATGATTGTTGCAACGAACTGGCCCCTCCGGCAGCGGTGGAGGCTGGCCAACTTGAGGAGGCGGTGCTGGAGCCGTTGGCGGGGGGATGTCCATCGACATGGCCGGTGGTATAATGATTAGTTCCTCCGGAGTATCCGCGTCAAAAAGCAATTCGACCTCGCCCAACTTGAGCACCTGCCCGGATCGCAACACCGATTCCTGCACCGAAACCGAATCGACATACGTGCCGGCGATCGAACCCAAATCCCGGACCTGCACTGTGCCATCCTCCAGCAAATCGAGCTGGCAATGCGGTTCAGTAATGGATGGGTGCTCGATGCCGACCTGGTTGGCTGCACTGCGGCCCAGGAGGTTGGGGCCGGGCCGGAGCACGAACTGATATTCCTGCGGCGTGCCGAAGTTAAGAAGCAGTCTTGGCATGGCTAAGAGCCTATCTCGGTAGGGCGCGTCACTCCGTGCGCGCCGACGGCGGGCAGAGAACTGCCCGCCCTACTGGGATAGGTCCTAACAGCAGAAAAAAATCTGCTGGCAGGCGCACTTTCGATGGCAATGGCAGCCTTCCCGCCGGTGTTCTGCCGGGCGTGGTGCGCGTAACCATTCCGCCTGAAAAAGGCGGGTTTACCGTCGTGAAAACCATCCAAGTTCCTCCTTATTGCTCAAGTAAAGCAGGCCCAAAATGCGGCACTGGACCGTCAGGAAATAGAGCCAGATGAAACTCGAAATCAATGTTGGCACGATGATAATCGGAATCAGCGCGGGCAGCAAAGCTGCGCCGACCCAATAGACCGTGATGACCACGCCCAGACAAACACAGGTGATCAAGTATTGCAAAGGAACCTTGCAGATGGATGGAATGACCAGTACCGGATTGACGCCGCCCACGCTGTCAAACATTGCCACTCCCAGAAACGCCATCGGATAATAGAAACACCCGAACACAATGCCGGCTATAAGTGCCCACGCCGGAATATCCGCATCGCCAAATATTCTCCACAAACTCAAGGCCACCGCCGGCAGAAAGCAAAGCACGACCGTGGCTATTAGTTGCAAACAAGGAACGAGAATATCAGAGACGAAGTTGGTGATATCAGGCAGCGAAGCCTCGCTTTCGTCCCCGCCCGCGGTGGTATGAATCACATTCTGCATGTAAGCAAACAGGTATCCCATAAAAACGATCTGGAGATACCAGGAGTAACTCTTGAGAAAAGAGACGATTACGAAGAAGACCGTCGCACAAATCAAAATGAACGCGCCGCCTCGCTTGAACGGATAGCCGAATGCTCCAGGGAGCAGGCTCATAAAGCTCGCATTGACAGGCAGCGTGAGCTTTACTTCCACCGGATGGCATTCCACCCCGCAACCCCGGCAGAGATGTCCCTGCCCCTCGGATGTCGAGCGGGTGGCCACGCACAGGTCGCAAAAAAAACGTTTGCATTTTGGACACATCCAACGCGCCGGAGATTTGGGATGAAATTTGCAAACCGACTTGCCGGAAACAGCAGGGACGGGTGGGACGGCCGCCGGCGCTTCTGCGACTGGCGGCATTGATGGCCGAGGGGGTGGCGGGAGCGGCTCTGATGCCGCTTCCGCCGGACTGGCTGGCGCGATCTTTAGACTGATCTTTGGTGCCGCTGCCGCCGGAGCCGCTGCCGCCGTCGGCGCAACCCTCATTGGTCCAGGTGAAGGCGAGACCATCGCCGCACTGGGCATGGCGGGTCCTGCCGCTCGGGCTGCGCTTGGCGCTGGAGCAGCCACAGGGACAGCCGTCGCAATTGCGGTGACTGGCATGGCCACGGCCGCCGCCGCTCCATCGCCTTCAAATACCATCTCAACCGCACCCATGCGCACGATCTGGCCGGGCAACAGGCTGGCTTCCTTGATTGGCGCGCGATTGACAAAAGTGCCGTTGGTGGAACCAAGATCTCTGATCACGACAGCGCTGCCGTGGACGAGAATCTGGCAATGAGAACCGGAGATCGAGGGATCTTCGAGCTTGAAATCATTGGCAAATCCACGACCGAGATAATTCTCGCCTGACTTGAGCTGGATCTCGTACGCCTGTGGCGTGCGAGGATTGACAATTAATCGCGCCATAGCCTACTCCCGAAGCTTTTTGAACGATTAATTCAATATAAAACTCTCCCCGCCTTGTCGATAAAAAAGTGTGGAACTACAAAATGCCCGGTTCAGTAGAATACCCGACGCGTGAAGCAAATGGGAGCAAGAAGCCCTTCCACTCGTGGCAGCCTTCTCACGTCGGCTGCTACAATCCTTGAACCGGTTTTGCCTTTTACTTCCCTGGCGCGACTGTCGAAATAACCATGGCATCGGCTTTCAGATACTTCCGCGCGACGTCGGTGATTTGCTCCAGCGTAATCGCTTCGTATTTGGCGTCGTCCGTTTCGCTGTGAGCGTATCCCAGCCCGAACAACTCATCCAGCGCTGTCGTCAATGCGAGTGAGCCGAGGTCCTGACGGCTGATCTTTTTCTGGCCGATAATCTTGGCCTTGGCGCGTTTGAGTTCCTCCGCGGTCAACCCCTCGCGCCGCAGCAACTCCGCTTCCTTTGACAACTCCTTTTCCACCAACTCCAGCTTTTCGGGTGCTGTCCCCACGTAGAACGAGAAATATCCCGGCGCCAGTCCGAGAAAGTTCTGCGCACCGACATAATACGCGAGCCCGAGTTGTTCCCGAATGCGCAGGAACAGGCGCGAACCCAAATCACTGCAAGCCTCCTGCAACAATTCCAGCGCATAGCGATCTGAATCGTGCACTGTCGTCCCGCGAAAACCGATCACCAGCACCGCCTGCTTCTTGTCGCGGGTTTCGCTGACGCGCTTGATTTCCTTCAACGCGGGCGAGGCCGGCAATTCGAGCCGGGAACCCGCCGGCTTCCACTCTGCAAAGGCCTTTTCCACGGCGGTTTTAACCGAGGCCGCGTTGACGTCACCATAGATCGCCAGCACGCAATTGTCCGGCACGGTGAGCCTCCGGTGGAAGCTTTGCACGTCGGCTGTGTTGAGCCGCGCAATGCTTTCCTCCGTGCCCAGCGTGTCCAGCCCGTAGCCGATGTCGCCGAACATTGCCCGTCGCATGGCAATGCTCGCGCTCTTGAGCAGATGATCGCGTTGGGACTTGATGCCCGCCAATTGAATCTCGCGCTCACGCTCCAGCGCCGGTTCGGGAAACGCGGGATTCAGCAGTACGTCCGCCACGAGTCCCAATCCGGTCGCAAAATCCTCGCTCAACACCTCGGCACTCACGCCAAAGGTATTGTTCCCGCCGAATGTATCGATGCTTCCTCCCACCGATTCGATTTCGACGGCAATGTCCTCGGCTGACCGCGTTCTGGTTCCCTTGAGCAACAGCTTGCCGGTGAGATGCGTGAGGCCGTTGTTCGCGATGGTTTCAGCGAGCACGCCGCCCTGGAAAACGGAACGGATTTGAACGAACGGCAGGCGATGGTCCTCTTTCACCAGCAACCGCAGGCCGTTGGCCAATTCGAATTTCTGGATGGCCTTTTCGCTGGTTTCTTCGCCCGTCCGCGTTGACTTGGGCGCGGCGCCCGCGGGCAGCAACGCATAGACGGTGCGGTTGCCCGCGGCCAGGTATTCCCGCGCGACGCGTTGCAACTCGGCCGGGGTGACCCGTTTGACGGCGTCGAGGTAACGGTGGGAGAAGTTCAGATCGGTGGCGGCCAGCCAGTTGCTGCCCAAATCCTGGGCCTGACCGGCCATGGTCTTGCGCGTGGCCAGTGTGGCGGAGACGAACTGCTTGATGGCCTTGCTTACTTCCGCCGGTTGAATGGGTTCGGTTTGCAGGCGTTCGACCTGCGCCAATAACGCATCGCGCGCGGCGGAAAATTTATCCCCGTCCACCAATGCGCTCAAGCCCAGCAAACCTGGATTTCCCGGGTTGTAGGTCCAGGCATCGGCGGAGTGAACCAGACCCTGCTTCTCGCGCACCTCCTGGTACAAGCGCGAACTGCGTCCGCTGCCCAGCACAACCGCCAGCACGTCGAGGATGGGCACGTCCGGGTGTCGCACTTCGGGAATGTGATAGCTGATGTACATGTGGCCGAGTTCAATCGGCGCTTCCTCGATGATTTCGCGCGGAGCGGTTTGTCGCGGTTCCTCCGGCAGGACCGAAGGCGGGATGGGTTTGGCTTTCGCCCTGGCATAAGCCTCGCGGATCTGGGCTACAACCTCCGGCGCCCGCACGTCGCCCACGACTACGTAGAAAACGTTATTCGCGGCGTAGCGTTCGTGGTAATACGCCGCAATATCCTGCGCCTGCAGTTCGTTGTAAATGTCCGGGTATCCGATGATGGTGAAGCGATAGGGACTCCGAGTGTAGGCGGTCTCGAACAGGCGGCGGCTTGCCCGGCGTCCCGGGTCGTCCTGGTTCATGTCCATTTCCCGCAGGATGACCTGTTTCTCCTTGGCCATTTCGTCGGCGGGCAGCGTCGCGTTTTGCATGATGTCGCACAGGATATCGATGGCGACCCGCGCGCCGGTGTTGGGAACATCGATGTGATAGACGGTGCGGTCAAAAGAGGTGTAGGCGTTCATGTAACCGCCCGCCTCCTGCACTTCTTGATCGATCCGCGATGCGCCACGCGTGGAGGTGCCTTTGAAGAGCATGTGTTCCAGCACGTGGGACATTCCGGAGCCCAGCCAGCGTCCTTCGTTGATGCTGCCAGTCATGCTCCAGGCCTGGGCAGAAACCACCGGCGCGCTATGGTCCTCCCGGACGATGATCGTCAGGCCGTTTTCCAACGTGGTTACCTCCACTCCCGGTGGTATCGCCGGAAGTTCTGCTTTCGCACCGTTGCCAATCGACAATGAAACTGAGTCCATCATGATTTGATAATTTAAACGCACCCGGCCAAGTGGCAACCCCGCCGGCTAAAGTAAAACCGGGGCTCCATACCCAATCCAAGCGGGTTGCCTTTCGTGTGGAGTCCCGCCTTCAGGCGGCAGGCGCGCGCAAACGGCCTGACTTGAAAAATTCCGACTCGTTCGACCATGCGATAGCTCCACCGTCCAAAGCTGGGACTCCAAACAAAAGAGTCCAGTTTGAAACGACGGGGTCAAACGTTCGTTGGTTTGGGCTCCAAGAGCCTTCGGACCTTTTTATGTTCGGGCAGGTAAGGCTCGCGGAAGGTTTCTTCGAAATCGTAGCCGTTCTCGAAATCCGCCCGCGAATCCTTGTCCGTCTTTCGCAGCAGCCCGTTTTCAACCATGATGAAAACGATCTCGCCGAAATCCCGGCATGAGTGGATGCCCCATTCCTCGAACAACATGAAAGCCATCGGACCATAGGCTTGCAGCGCGTAATCGCGCGCACCGCAAAGCAGTTCCGCCGGGCTCACGTGCTGTTCTTCGGTTTTGCCTCGGTGGGCCTTGCTTTCGCGGCCCAGGATTTTCTGCGTGAAGTCCAGCGCATCCCGGAGGAAGGAGTACGCTTCTCGGTGATAGCGCGTCTCCTTTTTCAGGATACGCTCCAACCCTTCTTCAAATGAGGCGGCTTGCATCGTTTTATGGTTCTGCCGGTTCTTTAACCGGCGGCGGCGCTGAATGCCCGATGTGCCAAACCTTGACGCCCAGACCCAGCAGCAACAGTCCGAGGACAGTAATCAGGACTTTTTGCTCCCGCGTGGTCAAGTACTTGGTCACTCGCAAAACATAGCCTCTGGCCGGGTTTCGCACAATTCAAATTTGACGTGTCTAATGTTAATGACCAACGGCCAATGTCAAATGCCCAATGAATTGGGACCTGGACTTTGGGCATGCTGTGGTCATTGGAAATTTGGCATTGGTCATTTTCACAACCAATATCAAACGCCCGATGAAACCGGGAAGTTTTCTCTTACTTCACCCCGATCATCTGCTGGACTTCGGGGGATTTGCGGAGTTGATCAAACCGGCCATCTTTTTGCACCGTCAACATGAGGTTCGAAGCCTTGGGATCCTGGGCGAGCCGGCGAGCATTGAATTGGGCCGAATGCCGGAGAGAGTCCAAAGCGTCATTGCTTTTGCCCAACATGGCCTCCATCGCCGCCAAATCATACCAGGCTTCGGGCGAATCCGGTTGCAATTGCGTCAGCTTTTTCAAAGCGGTTTCCAGCCGGCCGAAATCCTTGAACTCCGCGCACGCCTGGACAATGAAGATCACCGCGTCGCGGTTCACCTTGGGATTGGCCAGCACCTTGTCCAACACTTGCATTGCCTTTTCCTGCTGCTTCGCCTGCAAGTAACCCTGAGCCAGGTTGAAAGCGGTTTGAAAATCGTCCGGGTTGTCTTTGGCGTCCTTCTCCAGCTTCTCGAGGCTGGGCAAGGCCTGCATTGTGGGGGCCTCGGCTGTCATCTTCGGATGTTGGCTCTTAAGCCCCTTGAGTTGGTTCATCAATTGGTCCACTGACGCGTTATTCGGGTCGAGCTTATGGCAGGTTTCGGCTACAAGGATGGCATCATCCAGGCGATTGAAGTTGGCCAGCAGTTGCACGTAACGGAACACTGCCTCGGGGCTGTAGGGGCAGAACGCGAAAGCCTGTTTGAAGGCAAAGTCCG